>JAEEGL014974525.1_pt1 | contig 10195 bp, 8 predicted proteins | sample 9134231 | NCBI WGS metagenome assembly JAEEGL01 (sample SAMN16246548, study PRJNA631951) | gut metagenome | biome: gut microbiome; feature: rumen; material: fiber-attached | host: Bos | place: Iran: Karaj | collected 2018-10
AACTGCTGTCCCTGGCAGAGGGCGGCATCCGCACCCTTATGGACAAGCAGCGGGAAACAGAACAGGCACAATAATACGTTCACACAGGAAAAGAGCCGGGATTTCCGGCTCTTTTTGCATACAATTTTTTGGGTTCACATTGCCCTGATAGCGTCCACCGTCTTTTCGAGATGCATGCCGCGGGAGCCCTTGACCAGGATGGCGTCCCCGGTTTTCAACAGATCGGGAAGGCTTTTGAGCATATCCGCCTGGGTATCGAAGCCCAGCCCGTGGATATGGCTCATAGCGGCATGGAACAGGGGACCTACGCCCACGATCACGTCGATCCCCATCTCAGCCGCCTCCTGCGCGACTCGCTCGTGGAGCTCCGCCGCCTGGTAGCCCAGCTCCAGCATGTCGCCCAGGATGCACACCTTCCGACCGGCTGCCCGGGAAAGGACCTGAAGGGAGGCCTTCATGGAGGTGGGGTTGGCGTTATACACGTCGTTGAGCAGCGTGAAGCGGGGAAGCTTCTCCACAGCCATGCGGCCAGAGATGGGCGCAAACCCGGCAAGCCCCAGCTGTATCTTTTCGGGCGGCACATGGAGCGCAAGGCCCACGGCTACGGCGGAAAGGGCGTTCAGGATCATGTGATGCCCCGGCACCTGCAGCTGAATGGGCAGGCGGCCGCCATCCCAGCAGGCGGTGAAGCTGGCGCCGAACAGATCGTCCTCCCGGGCGTCCTCCGCCCACAGGTCGTTCTGCTTTCCGAAACCAAAGGTGAAGGCGTCGGGGATGCGGCAAAGATACTCGTCGTCTCCGTTGACGATGATCCTGCCGCCGGGACGCATATGGGGCAGCATCTCCGTCTTCCCCCGAAAGATGCCCTCCCGGGAGCCGAAGAACTCGATATGGGCTTCGCCGATGTTGGTGATGAGGCACATGGTGGGCTCGCTCATGGCGGCCAGGGCATCGATCTCACCGAAATGGTTGGTGCCCATCTCCACAACGGCGCACTGATGCTCGGGCATGAGGCCGAAGAGGACCTGGGGCACGCCGGTCTGATTGTTCAGATTCCCCGTGGTGCTGTGGGTGTTGTATGCGGTGGACAGGACGGCGCTGACCATGCCTCGGGTGGTGGTCTTCCCGGCGCTGCCGGTGATGCCTACCAGGGGGATGTCAAACTGACACCGATAGGCGTGAGCCAGGGACTGAAATGCTTTGACGCTGTTCGAAACGAGTATATGGGGATATGGGGTAACGACCTCGGACAGGGTCAGCTTCGCCCCCTTTTCCATGGCCTGGGGGATGAACCGATGTCCGTCGAACACGTCGCCCTTCACCGGCACGTACAGAGCTCCCGGCCGCATGGTCCTGGTGTCGATGGACACGCTGTCGAAGCTGTCAGACAGCAGCGTATCCGGCCCCAAAAATTGACCGCCGGTGATTTCGATGGCGTTTTGGATGGAGAAGGGGATCATCAATATTTCTCCAGGGACAGGGCCACGATCTTTTCACACAGGGTGATATAGTCGATGCCGATGACGGCGGCCTCCTGGGGCAGCAGGGAGGTGGGCGTCATGCCCGGCAGGGTGTTGGCCTCCAGACAGTAGGCATCCTCGTCCTCCGTGAGCAGGAAGTCCATCCTGGCATACACGGACAGCTTCAGCGCTGAAAACACCCGCTCCGCCAGCCGCTGGACCTTTTCGGTAGCCGATGGGCTGATAGGCGCAGGCGTGACCTCCAGGGCAGCGCCGGCCTGGTACTTGTTCTTATAGTCGTAGAACCCTTCCTTGGGGATGATCTCGATGACGGGCAGGGCCTTGCCGTCCAGCACGCCGCAGGACAGCTCCCGCCCCTTTATGAACTCCTCCACCAGGATCTGATCCTCCTGCTGGAACGCCAGTTCCACTGCCTGTTTCAGCTCCTCTCGGGTCCGGGCGATGGATATACCGATGGAGGAACCGCCACTGTTGGGCTTAGCCACGGCTGGCAGGGGCAGATCGTCGAAGGAGAATATTTCGCCCCGGCGAAGCAGACGGGATTTAGGCGTCAGGATGCCTTCCTTAAGGAAGATCTCCTTGGCCGCATGTTTATCCATACTCAACCGGCAGCCCTCGGGCCCGCTGCCGGTGTAGCGGATGCCGTGCTCGTCGAAGACCTTCTGCACGGAGCCGTTCTCACCGTCCGCACCGTGGAGCGCCATATAGACGATATCCGCCGCCTGGCAGATTTCTATCACGTTGAGACCGATGCGGTCCGACCAGCCCACGGGACGAGAAGCGGCGATGGCGTCGAGGTCGGGCTCCATCTCCGATATGGAGGCGGGGGGCAGGGGCTTGGCGTCGGCAAAGAGCTGCTCCACAGGAACATTCAGTTCAGGCATGCCGAAAAACAGATCCAATAGGATGGCATGATGGCCGGCCTTAAGAAAGGCGTTGCAGGCCATGGTGCCGCTGGAAAGGGACACGGTCCTTTCGGGGGAAAGGCCCCCGGCTAAAACGACGATCTTCATGCAATTTTCTCCATAAAACGGTTTTCTATGGTATATCATATTTCCGACTAAAAGACAAATGAACTTTTTTTATACGGACAGCTTTGGATCGTTTCACGCATATGCTTTCCCATGAAGCGTGTTTTGAGCCTGCTACTGTCCATTTTCCTTGTCACATGCGGGTGCAGTCCGGCAAAAAGGGTGGCTCGCTCCTATCTTCGAGTCGAGTTTTCCAGCGATCGGCGTCATGGATGGACGCGTTTTGCCGATATGGTATCAACCTATCCTGATCCAGATACCGTGATGGATGCCCTTGACCGTGCGCTGGTGGACATGGATGAATCTAACGATCCCAAAACGCTCATTTCCGTCTATGAGGACCAGGTAGAAGCGTATGGAAAGCTGGTCGGAGCGACGTCCCTCGCCTATGTGCGCTACTGCCAAAATGTGACGGATGCGGAAAAAGCGGAGGAATATGGCCGGCTGAACAGCTCTTTGTATGCTATCCAGATCAGGCTTGCCCGACTGGAAAAGGCGCTGATGGATCGGTGGGGATACCATCTGGAACGGGGGAAGGAATACGCGGAAGCGTTGGATCGGATAAGCGATCAAGATGATGCTGTACTGCGTTCCCTGCGGGGGAGAGAGGATGAGCTGTGCCGCCGGTACGAAAGTCTTGAATCTGAGTTCCAGATCAATTATCAGGGGCGGACCTGGACCATGGCCGAGTTGATGCAGGACGAGAATATGACCCTGCAATCGTTTCTGGAAGCCTTGGAGCGCTACGAGATCGAAAAGAACCGGGCGGCGGGAGAAATGTATCTGGAACTCCTCTCTTTGCGCAGTCAAATGGCCAGGGAGAGCGGGTACGTGACCTATGCTGAGAGCCAATATTCGAATTTTGGCCGAGAGTATTCGCCGAAACAAGCGTTAGCGGCCGCCCAGATCGTGAAGCAGGTCTTTGTGCCCCTGTACATCCGCTTGCGGGAACGGTGTGAAAACGATCTTCGGTATCTGTGTGGGGCGTCCTTTTCGGAGGATCAATTTATGGCCGCCATGGAGCAGGCGGCGGAGCGTGCTGTGCCCGGCGCGGGGGAGGCCTGGCGGTACATGCTCGCATTGGGACTGTACGACAGTCAGCCGTCCAAGCAAAAGCTGCAGGGCAGTTTCACCACCTATCTCTCCACCTATAGATGCCCCTTTCTATTCACCCAGTGGGAGGACGACGCCTCCTCTGTCTTCACCGTGATCCACGAGTTCGGACACTTTCTCAGCTATTATACGAACACGGAAGGCACCTATTACGCCCCTGAGGAACTTGATCTGGCCGAGACGGACGCCCAGGGGTTCGAGCTGCTGATGCTGTCCCAATACGATGTCCTTTTTGGCCGCTACGCCACTGCCGCCCGTCTTTGCTGGCTCATGAACGCTCTCTACGCCATCCTGTCCGGATTCATGGAGGACGAGTTCCAGCAGCGAGCCTATGGGCTGAAACACCCCACGGTTGAGGAACTCAATCGCCTATATGGCGACCTTTCGAAGGAGTACGGCTTCGATAGATTGTTTGGCTACGAGGGCCGGGAATGGACCGAGATCGGGCATACCTTCCAGTTCCCCTTCTACTACGTGAGCTATGGCGTCAGCATGCTGGGGGCCATGGCCTTGGTTCGAGATGGGAACAGGGGCTATCGCCGATCATTGAAACGAAAGGCGGGGGCGTCCTTTACAGAAGTTGTCGGACAGGACGTGCTGGCGGCAGAGACCATCTGTGAATTGGCGGCGTGGATAGAAAAAACGGCAAACGATCTGCTGCAGGGATAAGCAGGAAAGGAGAGGGAGATGAAAGAGCTAAAGTATGGGATGGAGGGGTATGCGGTAAAGCTCCTGCAATACGCCCTGGCTCGGGCGGGCATGGAGCCGGGGGATGCGGACGGGATATTCGGAAGACGGACGGCCAAAGCCCTGCAGCAGTTCCAGCGGGACCAGGGCCTTGCCGCGGACGGGGTCGCCGGAAAGCTCACCTGGGCGGCCCTCTATCCCTACATCACCGGCTATACCCTCCACCGGATCACGGCGGGGGATACCCTTTATCAGCTGGCGAAACGATACGGGACCACCATGGAAACGCTGCGGATCGCCAACCCTACGCTGGATCCAGAGGGACTTTCCATCGGTTCCACGTTGACGATACCCTTGGGGTTCCCGGTGGTGACCCATGCGATCCCCTATTCGAGCCTCCTTACAGAGCTGATGCTCAAGGGGCTGGTCATGCGGTATCCCTTTCTATCGCTCCATGAGATCGGGCGCAGCGTCATGGGGCGACGCATCCAGGCGGTATCCATAGGCACCGGCAGCAAGAGGTTGGGGTATAACGCCGCCCACCACGCCAACGAATGGATCACCGTGCCGTTGCTACTTCGCTTTCTGGAGGAATACGCCGCCGCTTTCGCCCTTGGAGGTTTTATCGGGGGCGTACCGGCCAGGGAGCTGTATGAGACGGCGACCCTCCATATGGTGCCCCTGGTCAATCCGGACGGGGTGGACCTGGTCACCGGCGCGCTGAGCACCCAGGACAGCTTCTACGGGCAGGCCAGCGCCCTGGCCTCGTATTATCCCGACATCCCGTTCCCGGAGGGGTGGAAGAGCAACATCACCGGCGTGGATTTGAATCTGCAGTACCCGGCGGGGTGGGACGTGGCCCGGCGGATCAAGTTCGATCAGGGATACACCCGGCCCGGCCCTCGGGACTATGTGGGCAGCGCCCCGCTGATTACGCCGGAGAACAGGGCTATGGCGGCCTGGACCAAAGCCAACGATTTCTCCCTGACCCTGTCCTACCACACCCAGGGCAGGACCATCTATTGGCAGTACGACGACACAGCAGCGCCGGACGCTCGAAGGATCGGGGAGGCCATGAGCCAAAGCAGCGGGTATGCCCTGGAAAGAACGCCCTACGAAAGCGGTCATGCGGGGTACAATGATTGGTTCATCCAGAACTGGGACCGTCCCGGGTTCACTATCGAGGCCGGAAAGGGAGAGAACCCCCTGCCGCTGTCGCAATTTGAGGAGATCTATGGGGAGAACCTGCCTATTTTGGTACGAGGCATCACATTATCACCATAAAACCCGTTGCAAGTCCCTGGACATGGTTGTATACTAAATCCTATGGAGCAGACGAAGAAGACATCCTTTGTTGCGGGAGCAGCCATCCTTGCCTTTGCCGGGGTCCTGTGCAAGATCATCGGCGTGTTCATCCGCATCTGGGCATATGATATCATCGGTGAAGCGGGCATGGTCTATTATGAGGTCGTGTTCCCGTTCTATTCCTGGCTGTTGATCATCTCCTCCTCCGGCGTTCCCACGGCCATCTCTCGCATGGTTTCCGAGCGCTTCAGCACGGGCGATTTTGCCGGGGCAAGGCGCGTGTTCCAGCGGGCGTTGATCCTGCTGGCCATCGTAGGCCTGTTGACCACGGCTGTACTATACTTTGGCGCCAGTTTCTTCGCCAACAGCGTCCTGGGCAAGGATGACAGCTATATCCTTTCCTTCACCTCCTTGGCGCCGGCTCTGTTCTTCGTTTCCTGCATGTGCGCTTATCGAGGGTATCTGCAAGGGGCCCAGCATATGACGGGCACAGGCCTCTCCCAGCTGACGGAGCAGGTGGTCAAATGCGTGGTAGGTCTCATGCTGGCCGCCCGTTGGATAAAACGGGGCCCGGAATACGGGGCGGCGGGGCTGCTCCTTGGCATCACCGTGTCCGAATTCGTGGCCTTGCTGGTGGTCATGGCTTTCCGCATCCGGAGTCGACGGCTGTACATGCCCATCGACGCCAGCCGCACCCCGGCGGACGACAGGCCTGTGATCCCTGAGCTCCTTAGGATCGCCATCCCCATCACCCTGGGCGCGTCCATCATCCCCATCACCAGCATGCTGGACGTGAAGATGATCTTCGCCTGCATGGGGCGGTATATGGATGAGGCCGCCGTCAACCAGCGGTACGTGGCCCTATCCACCAACGTACGTTCCCTGATCAATCTGCCCGCCTCCCTGACCACGGCCCTCGCCATGTCCATCGTGCCCGCCATCTCCGGCGCTCGGGCCAGAAGGGACAGGGAGGGGATGCACCATTTTGCGGGCCTTGGTCTCAAGCTCTCCATGGCCATCGGAATGCCCTGCGCCGTGGGCCTGTTCGTGCTGGGCGGTCCCATCATTCAGATGCTCTTCCGCAGCATCCAGCCAGAATCCCTGGCTATCGCCACCAGCATCATGCGGGTGGCTTCCCTCAGCGTCATATTCATCTCCCTGGTCCAGACCATGACGGGAGCCCTGCAGGGCATGGGACGGCAAAGCTGGCCCGTGTGGAGCCTGCTGGCGGGCGGCATATTGAAGGTGGTTTCCAACTACATCTTCCTATCCATGCCGAAGGTCAACATCCTGGGCGCCTCCATCTCCAATGTGGTCTGCTATGGCGTGGCGGGCATCCTCGACATGGTGCTGGTCCTGCGGCTGACAGGCCTCAGGGTCCGGATCTGGAACATGTTCCTCAAGCCCCTGGCCTGTTCGCTGGCCATGGGTGCGGCTGTCTATTTTGCCTATTTGGGCCTGCATGCCATCCGACCCGGCATGATCACCACCATTGCTTCCGTTCTGGTGGGCGTAGGCGTATATTTTGTGATGGCCATGATGACGGAACTCTTTACGGCGGAGGAACTGGACAGCATCCCCGGCGGCGGCCGCATCAAACGATTCTTGCGCAAGGAATGACAGTATGAAAAAAACATTGACCATTGCTCCTTTGAGCACGTCCGATACTCTGACTGTATCTGCATGGAAGGCTGTGAAAACGGCACCGAAGCTGTATCTGCAGACCAAGGAGCATCCCTCGGCCCGTCCCGTGTTGGAGGCGGGGCTGCCCTTCGTTTCCATGGACGATCTCTATGCGGGGGCGTCCGATTATGACGAGCTCAACGCCGCCATCGCGGATAGGCTCACCTCAGGCGGGTCTGCCGTATATGCCGTCATGGGCGGGGGGTGCTTCAGCCAGCTGCCCAGCATCGAAAAAGCCTGCGAGCAAAAGGGGTTCGAGCTGATCCAGCTGCCCGGCGTCCCGTACTATACGGCGGCGTTCCCGGAGGCAGGGGAAGGGCAGGTGTACACGGCCAACGATCTGCCGCAGAACGTTGACACGGATGCGTCACTGTACGTTTCGGAGCTGGATAATCCATTGCTGGCGAGTGAGGTCAAGCTGAAGCTGCAGCGGTTCTATCCGGACGAGCATCCCGTCAGCCTGGCCGTACAGCAGCCATCCGGGGCCTATATCAGGCGCACCCTGCCCCTATATGCTCTGGACCGGGAGAAGGGCTTTTTCGCGTCCACCGTGCTCTATGTGCCCGCTTTACCTTTCGATAAGAAGCAGACCTACGGGTATGAAGATTTGCTGACCGTTATGCGTCGTCTTCGGGCGCCCGACGGCTGTCCATGGGATCGAGAACAGACTCACGAGAGCCTGAAAAAGGATCTTCGGGAGGAGTGCTATGAACTCATGGACGCCATCGACGAGGGCAGCGACGAGCACATGGTGGAGGAATGCGGCGACTTGCTGATGAACGTGCTGTTCCATCCCATCATCGGCGAGGAACAGGGGCGGTATGACGACAGGGACGTGACCACCGAGATCGTCCGCAAACTGATCTATCGCCATCCTCACGTTTTCGGCTCCGTCCATGTCAGCTCCAGCGAGGAGGTCCTGAAGAATTGGGATGTCCTCAAACAGAAGGAGAAGGGACAGCAAACGGTGACCGCATCCCTTAAGAGCGTGCCGAGAAGCTTCCCAGCCCTGCTGCGCTGCGAGAAGGTGCAGAAGAAGGCGCGAAAGGTGGGCTTCGACTTTGACACGGCTGCCGATGCTTTCTATAAGATCGGGGAGGAGACGGAGGAGCTCAGAGCCGCTATGGCCCAGGGCAAGGACGTGGAAAAGGAGATGGGGGACCTGCTTTTTGCCGCCATGAACGTCTGCCGTCTGCTGGGGTTCGATGGAGAGGAGACCCTTCATCAGGCCACGGACAAGTTCATCTCTCGGTTCGAGTTGATGGAAAAAAACATAGAGGCTGCGGGGAAAAAGCTGTCGGAAATGACGCTTGCGGAAATGGACGAATACTGGGACAAAGCAAAAACAACGGAATTCCATTAATTTTTATCAATTAGGGTCTTGATTTTGTCTGCTATCGCTGTTAAAATAAGACCCGTTCGAAAAAAAGAAAATGGGAGGAATACTCATGAACAAGGCTGAACTTATTGCTGTCGTAGCTGAAAAAACCGCCGTTTCCCGCAAGGACGTGGACAAGGTCGTCAACGGCGTTCTGGATACCATTATGGAAACCTTGAAGAATGGCGAGAAGGTTTCTCTGGTCGGATTTGGCGCCTTCGAGGCGAAGGATCGTCCTGCCCGCAAGGGCCACAACCCCATGACCGGGGAAGTCATCAGCATCAACGCTTCCAAGGCTCCCTCCTTCAAGGCCGGCAAGTCTCTCAAGGAGATCCTGAACTAAAGAAGGGACCTTAGGGCATCCTCAGGATGCAACAGCAAATATCGACCCCGTCGCCCTTTGGCTGCGGGGCCTTGCTTTTTGGTACGGCAAAGAAATATTTAACACAGGAACAAGTTTCACCCTTTTTTTCTGAGGTATGGCATGGTATACTATATAAAGGATTTTGTGTGCTTCATGAAAGGAACCCTATGAGCATCAGTCTCTTCGACATCATCGGGCCGCGGATGATCGGCCCTTCCAGCTCCCATACGGCCGGCGCGGTGCGCATCGGCCAGGTGGCCAATCGCCTGGTGAACGGAAAGGTGAAGGCTGCCCGGGTGACCCTCTACGGCTCCTTCGCCGAAACAGGCCGGGGCCACGGTACGGACACTGCCATCGTGGCGGGCATCCTGGGCGTGAACCCGGATCAGGGCACCATTCGCTACGCCAAGCTCCTGGCGAAAGAAGCGGATGTGGACATCCCCGTGTTCTTCAGCAGCGAGGAGCCGGAGCATCCCAACACCGCCAGGGTCTACGTGCAGGGGGAGGACGGGAAGGAGTATACCTATATCGGCACCTCCATCGGAGGCGGCCGCATACGGGTCACCTCCATCAACGGCATGGAGGTCAGTTTCTCCGGCGAATACCCGACCCTGGTCTGCTTCCATCAGGACGCGCCGGGCATCATCTCCAAAGTCACCTCAATCCTGGCGCTGGAAAAGATCAACGTGGCCTTCATGAAGGTCTTCCGGTCTGAGCGGCGGCAGGGGGCCTGCATGGTCATCGAGACGGACACGCCTGTGGATGAAGCCACCCGTCGGCGGATCGTGAACAATGTGGACGGCATCACGGAGGCTTGCACGCTATGATGGACCTTACCTTTTCTAACGGCCAGGAGCTGTTGAACATTTGTCATGAAGAGCAGATCCCCATCAGCGAAGCGGCGATCCTGGCGGAGCTGTCCCGGGAGGAATTGGACCGGGACGGGATCATGAGCGAGATGCGGCTCGATCTGGAGGTCATGCGGGAGGGCATCCGGGTGGGTCTCGAGGAGCAGCAGGTGTCCATCACCGGCCTCATGGGCGAGGACGCCGACAAGCTCATGGCTTTCACGGACAGCGCGATCATGGGCCGGGAGATGACCCGGCTCGTGGCCTCTGCCATGGCCGTGACGGAGGTGAACGCCTCCATGGGT
>JAEEGL015051873.1_pt1 | contig 10195 bp, 8 predicted proteins | sample 9134231 | NCBI WGS metagenome assembly JAEEGL01 (sample SAMN16246548, study PRJNA631951) | gut metagenome | biome: gut microbiome; feature: rumen; material: fiber-attached | host: Bos | place: Iran: Karaj | collected 2018-10
GGATTCGTTCCCCAGATGCTGGTGCTTTTCCTGATGCTTGCCTTCCTTGAGGCCTGCGGATACATGGCGCGTATAGCCTTTGTGTTAGACAGGGTGTTCAGAAAATTCGGTCTGTCGGGAAAATCCTTTATCCCCATGCTTATCGGCGTGGGCTGCGGAGTGCCGGGCATCATGGCAAGCCGTACCATAGAAAACGAGCGTGACAGGCGCATGACCATAATGACCACAACCTTTATCCCCTGCGGAGCTAAGGTTCCCTTTATCGCAATGATCGCTGGAGCCATATTCGGAGGCAGCGCATGGGTATCCACATCCGCATATTTTATCGGAATGGCTGCCATCGTCATATCGGGTATCATGCTAAAGAAGACAAAGATGTTTGCCGGGGATCCCGCTCCCTTCGTAATGGAGCTTCCGGCCTATCATATGCCGACTCTTGGCAATGTTTTAAGATCCATGTGGGAGAGGGGCTGGTCCTTCATTAAGAAGGCGGGCACCATCATCCTTCTTTCAACCATCGTTGTTTGGTTCACCTCATTCTTCGGATTCACAGCCGACGGTTTCAGGATGCTTGCGGAGGATGAGCTGGAGTTCTCCATACTTGCAAGGATAGGAAACTGCATAGCCTGGATCTTTATCCCTCTTGGCTGGGGTAACTGGCAGGCAGCAGTGGCATCCATTACCGGACTTGTGGCAAAGGAGAACATTGTGGGTACCATGGGTATCCTGTACGGCGGCGGAGAGTTGACAGCATGGCAGGCACTTTCACAGGCCTTCACAGGGATCACAGGCTTCTCATTCCTTGTATTCAACCTGCTTTGCGCGCCCTGTTTTGCAGCCATAGGCGCCATTAAGAGGGAGATGAACAATGCAAAGTGGACATGGTTTGCAATCCTCTATCAGTGCGGTTTCGCATATGCGGTTGCCTTAATGATCACCCAGTTCGGATGGGCCTTTACCGGCAATATTAATGTGATCGGTCTGATATTTGCCATTGCGGTATTTGCAGGCATCATCTACATGCTCTTCATAAAGAAGTACAAAGAGGCGGATAAGCTGGAGATAAAAAGCGCTGTAGCCAGATGATCGGGAGGCATATATGATCTCGTGGATAACAGGAAACATAGGAACCATATTTGTAACGATAATGCTCCTACTTATGGTTGCGGGTATAATCCGCACCATCATAAAAGATAAAAACCAGGGACGATCTACCTGTGGCGGCAACTGTGCACATTGCAAAATGTGCACAGCCCGCAACAGGGCGAAGATCCCGGAACAAGGGTAAAAAATGGCAGATGCAGTCATTATCATTATCATACTTGTCCTGGTTAGCGTAGCTGTGGCGCGTATTTACAGAACAGTGAAATATGGCGGTTCTTGCTGCAGCGGAGGCGGACCTTTAGAAAGAAAGATCCCGGTGAAGGACAGAAACAGGGAGAATTATCCCTTCAACTACAGACTGAAGGTTGAGGGAATGGTCTGCTCGGGATGCGTAAGGAAGGTTGAAAATGCCTTCAATTCCGATGAGGAACTATGGGCAGAGGCGGATCTGGAGCATAAAGAGGTCCGTGTTCTTTCAAAGAGAGTTATGGGCAGAACGGATTTCACGGAACTGCTGAAAGGGACTTCATATACATTAGTGGATATACTTTGATTTTTTTTATTGCGCGGTTAGCGTATGCTAATCGGAAGGGAGAACAGATGAGCTTGAGCGAAGTTAAGGAAAACAGGGAGGCGCTGGTGAGTGAGGTCAAAGGCGATACCAGATTCATGAGCCGTATCACATCCATCGGCCTTACACCGGGGTGCAGGATCAGAGTCGTGAAAAATGATAAAAACAGGCCGATGCTTGTGTATTCAAGAGACACCATGATCGCGCTTAACAGAAAAGAGTGTAAGGGCATCACGGTTGAGGAGGTGACAGCATGAGCACGGGAGCTACAATAGCACTTCTCGGGCAGCCAAATTCCGGGAAATCCACACTTTTTAATGCACTTACCGGGCTTCGTCAGCATGTCGGCAACTGGCCGGGCAAGACCGTGGAAAAGAAGGAAGGAAGCTTTTCCTATGGTGGGAAGGAGTACAGGGTAGCAGACCTTCCCGGTTCCTACAGTCTTTCGGCAAACTCTGATGAAGAGGTGATAACAAGGGATTTTATAGCTTCCGGAGAGGCTGATGTGGTCTGTATCCTTGCGGATAGTGCACAGTTGCAGAGGAGCCTTTTCATGCTGGCGGATTATGCCGGCATAAACGTACCCTGCTTCCTGCTCCTTAATATGGCGGATATTGCCGAAGATCAGGGAAAGAAGATTGACGCGAAGGCAATAGAAGAAAAGCTGGGCATTCCCGTAGTACCTTTCTCCGCAACAGACATTAAATCTTATGACAGCTTCTATAAAACACTTGAAAAAGCTCTTTCAAAGAATTCAAAGATCAATGTAAGCGATTTAGCAGCACAGTATGAGAGTATTAAGGGATATCAGGATATCTGCGAGCTTATACCGGAAAATGCTATTGAAGGTTATTCCCCTATGTGGCTTGCGGTAAAGGTTCTTGAAAAGGACGAGGTGGTCATAGCAAAACTTAAAAACACTCTGGACACATATACTTTCAGCAGAATAGAAGAGGCAGCGGTGAACACCAGCGGAGCGGTGGCCACGGGAGGATGCAAGTTCAGATGGATAGACGAGCTGCTGGGAGAGACCGCTTCTGCAAAGGACAATACAGTAAAATTAAGCGGACTCGACCGGATATATATAAATAAGTTCTGGGGTAAGGCGGCAGTCATACTGACTGTGCTGCTGGGACTCATAGCATCGTTTATACCGGCGCTTCCTCTAATGGGAGTGGGGGAGGTTGTACTTGCCCTTAAAGCTCCTGTGATGAACGGGCTTTCATCCATAGGCTGCCCCGAATTTATCATCCTCATTATAGGTGATGTGATAATCCAGTCATTCTCATATATCTTCAAAATGCTGGGCTTTGTCTTCGGAGTGACGCTTGTATTCGGACTTCTTGAAGAAGTGGGAGTAATGGCACGGATTTCCTATGTGTTTGACAACACCATGGGAAAACTGGGACTTCAGGGAAAGTCGGTAATGCCTTTTCTTGTAAGCTTTGGCTGTACCATGGGAGGTGCAGCGGGAGCCAGAGTTATAGATAACTGGGGACAGAAGGTGTTGACCATTGCATTGGCATGGGCTGTTCCCTGCGGAGCCGCCTGGGCGACCATCCCCATGCTCGCAGCGATCTTTTTCGGCCCCGGAGCGGTGGGAGTCATTGTGGCAATACTGCTTACCATGCTGGTCCATATGTGGATCACTGCAAAGGTTTTCGGAGGACAGTTGGTTAAAAAGGAAGACCGCTACGGCATGATCATGGAACTCCCTCCCTATCACAAACCCAAGTGGGGCGCTCTGTTCAGATATGTGTTGGGAAGAACAAAAGAAACCTTCGTAAGAGTCACAAAGGTTATTCTTTTAGTATGCGGCATTTTCTGGCTGCTTTCCTACTCCCCTTCCGGAAACGGAGGAATCCTGTACAGTATCGGAGTGGCAATAGAGCCTGTAACAAAATTCTTTGGTCTTCCCTGGCAGCTGTTCCTTTCATATGTTGCATCTGCAGTGGGTAAAGAAGGGGCTGTGGGAGTAATAAGCGCCCTGTACAGCGGCGGTTCATACGGGACTGCATTCACACAGGCTATGAGCGGCGGAGCGGACACTTCCAATTTGAGCAGTCTCTTGCTTGCGAATGTCACAAAGCCCGAGGCGCTTGCATTCATATTTGCAATGACCTTTAATATGCCCTGTGTTGTGGCGCTGGCTGCCACATTCCAGGAGACGCATTCCGCAAAATGGACTGCCAGGATAGTGATCTATTATACGGTGGTTTCACTTATATTGGCGTTTATTGCCTATCACATCGGAATGCTTATCTGGTGACCAACATGGAAGAATTATTGAAACTGCTTAAGGACGGACACGCAAGAACCCTTGAAATGCTTGCGTCCGAACTGGGGACTGATACGGAAGATATAAAACGTAAACTGGAATACCTGGAAAATATGGGCGTTATCAGGAAGGTTTCCCTTTCTCCCTGCGGTGCGGGAAAATGCGCGGAGTGCGCCATGCACTCCGGAACCGCACCGTGTAAAGGCTGTCTTCCGGAGGAAGGATTTAAGAATATGGGTGAAATGTGGGAAGTAAGTAAGGGGTTTATTTAGGAAATTTGTCAGGCGGAAATGAACAGATCGGCGGAGGATTATATCAAAACCATATATATATTAAAAAAACGGACAGACTGCATTCATTCAGTGGATGTTGCCAGGGAACTGGGATTTTCAAAGGCCAGCGTTTCACTTGCCATGTCAAATTTAAGGAAGAAAGATATCATCATCATGAAAAAGGATGGTGAGATAGAGTTTACTCCAGCGGGTAAAAGGATCGCCGAAGAAATATACGACAGATATGTTATGCTGAGCTCGTTTTTACAGGATGTGGCCGGGGTTGATGAAACCACGGCAAAGGAGGATGCCTGGAAGATAGGGTATTATATCAGCGATCTGACTTATGAAGGCATCAAACAGTTTCATAAGAAAATTGCAGATCAGAGCCATAGTTGCATTTCGGAGTAGCGTAGTTAACGGGAATGAATATATACTTCCTTCAGTTAGCAAATGCTAACCTAAATCAATAAAAGGAGGCAATTGATATAAATGAGTAAACAAAATGAAGCAAAGGACAGTCTTTTATACGGGGATGTATTTAAGACAATGATATCGCTAAGTGTACCGGCGATACTCGGAATGGTGGTCATAGGTTTATATAACTTTATGGACGCCGTTTTTGTCGGAAGGATGGTAGGCCCGGAGGCCATGACAGCGGTAAAGGTCTCATATCCTTTTACACTGCTCAATACAGGAGTTGCGACTCTTATCGGAACAGGTTCAGCATCAGTTCTCTCCCGTGCCATCGGAAAGAACGATAAGGAAACAACGGACAGGATCATGGGAAATCTCGTGGCTCTTATCCTGATCCTTTCAGTCTTGATAACTGCTGTCGGAATGATCTTTACCACTAATCTGCTGACACTTTCCGGAGCAAAGGGAAACATTCTTTATGAAGCCGAAAGGTACTTAAAGATAGTGTTCATCGGTTCAGTCTTTGTTAACTTTTCCCAGGCTGCCAACATGGTAATGAGGGGCGAAGGCAAGCTGAAAATGGCTATGTCCATTATGGCGGCCGGAGCTATCATCAATATAATACTGGACCCGGTTATGATCTATTTTATGAAGGACGGGAACGGGATCTTAGGAGCTGCCTACGCCACTGTGACGGCACAGGTGATACAGGCTTTCTACACCCTCTGGTACTTTGTAAAGAAGAGCGATACAGTACGGATAAACGGAGTGAAGGTAGATGGAGCGCTGGTCAAGCCTGTTATCAGTGTGGGGGTTTCAGCGATGCTCATGCAGGTTATGACCATGGTTCAGCAGACCATCATGTATAATACCGTAGAACGCTGGGGCAGCGGAAACTGGCAGACCATACTCGGAGCTTCCTTAAGCCTTCAGGCGTTTGCATTTATCCCGCTGTGGGGAATAAGCCAGGGGTTCCAGCCGGCTGTCGGTACCAATTACGGTGCTAAAAACTATGACAGGGTGAGAGCTTTTACAAAGACCTTCATGATAGCGGCGACTGTTCTTGCGCTTGTGTTCTACGTCCCTATAATGATAGCCCCCGGGGCAATGCTTTCCATGTTTATCACCGATCCTGCTATAGTTGCGGAAGGAGCTCCCATGCTCAGGGTGCTGTTTTCAATGTACATAGCTTATGGCGTACTTATCCTTTCCATAACATTTTTCCAGGCTGTGGGAAAGGGCGGTGCCGCTGCGATTATGGCGTTGCTCAGGCAGGTTTTCCTTTTCCTGCCTCTGGTAGTGATACTTCCGGGATTCTTTACACATAATGTCGAGGGAGTATTCTACGCCCAGCTTATAACCGATCTCATTGTACTGGTAATAGGAACATGCCTTATGGCAGCATCTTTTAAGAGTATGAGAGCGGAAGAAAAAGAGAACAGAGCAAAGAGTAAATTTAACAAAGTAGCTGCAGCATGACCTGCCTGGTTTGATGAAAGAGAAAAAGACTGTTTCAAGTGAAGAAAATTACAGGGATTCCGGTGAACTTTTTAACCGGTATATGCAGCTGGTGTCATCAAGGGATTCCGAACAGACCTACAGGCTTAAAAGCGATACCGGCGAAGGTATAATGCGCAGGTATAATGTATCAAAAGGTGTTTATTATATTTATTCGGAAATAGAAAGATACTATCCGATTTATCAGGAACAGAAACAGTTTATAAGGTATGTAGAGATAATGTATATGGTGGAGGGGCACGCCGATTTTGAAATGGAAAACAGGCGGTGCGCCTCTGCCGATACCGGGGATGTATGTATATTCAACAGCAGGATTGCCACTAAGAACTGCATAGTAGGGGCAATGGGAATGCGATGTATAAGCATTGTGGTCTGTGTTGATGAATTCGCGGATGAAATAAACCGGATCTTTTGTACCGGAGAATTTGATAAGGATAAGATGTATGCAGGGGTTATGAATGCAGACAGCTGTATATGTTTCCCGGCAACTGAGATGCTAAAGGTTATATTTAATGAACTTATGCATCTTCCGGATACATACGGTGAATACTACAGGAAGCTGCTGACTTATCAGGTGATCATCGCAACAATGGATATCAGGGGACGGAAGACCGGTGACCGGCAATACTTCAGCAAAGACACTGAGAATAAGGTCCATCAGGCGAGAAAGATCCTGGGGAAGGATATTTCTTCCGACATATCGATCGAGGATCTTTCCGGGCAGGTAAAGCTTAACAGGACCACACTGCAGAAGGTCTTCAAGCAGATGTATGGGATGACCATATTTGAATACAGGACCCAGGTCAGGATACAGGAGGCAAAAAACCTTATCCTTAAAAACAGGTATTCCGTAACGGAGATCGCAGGTATGTGCGGGTATAGCAATGCCAGTAAGTTTTCTGCTGTCTTTAAGAAGATCACCCGAATCAGCCCCCATGAGTTTTGATATATTTTTTTGAACCGTAGTTAGCAACCGCTAATCGCATAAGCGGCGGATTGATTGAATAAGGAGGAGAAAAATGAAAAAACGAGGATTACTGTCCTGGGTACTTGAGTTTGCAGGAAGGAAACGCTGGTACTTCGGAGGAAGCGTGGTACTGGCGATACTGGGAGTTGCGGCGTCCTTTGTGCCGTATCTCATCATCACAAAGATCGTTAGTGAGCTCTTAGCGGGAAACAGGGAGTGGGCCTTTTACCTTAAGCAGGTGCTTTTAATGGGATTGTTCTGGGTGATAAGAATGACCCTTCATTCCATATCAACCTCCCTGTCCCATGCTGCGACATTCACTGTCTTAGGAGGCATACGGAAACAGATCTGCGGGAAACTTTCAAGGATCCCGCTGGGGTCGGTACTCGATGATAACAGCGGAAGCTATAAAAATATCATCGTTGAGCGTGTGGATTCCATGGAGACCACTTTAGCCCATATAGTGCCGGAATTCACGGCAAACATTCTGCTGCCTGTAGTCATGTTCATCTATATCATGACCATTGACTGGAGGCTGGGGCTTGGAAACTTTGTGGGCGCGGCCATTGGGCTTATCTTTATGGCCCTGATGTTCTATAAGAGCAAGGGCGGATATGAGCTTTCGGTTGAGAAAACAAAGAAGCTCAATGATACGGCTGTTGAGTATATAAACGGGATCGAGGTCATTAAAGCCTTCGGAAAGACAGGCAGCTCTTATGAAAAGTTTGTGGTTGCTGCAAGAGAAGGAGCGGATGTGTTCATAGACTGGATGAGAAGATGCATCTGGCCCCATGCCGGCACCATGTCCTTCCTTCCCGCAACCTTTCTCGGGGTACTTCCCATCGGGCTGATCCTTGTGAAGAACGGTTCTCTCACCCCGGAGGGTTTTATCACAGGGATAATCCTTTCCGCCGGACTTATAACGCCCCTTGTGGTGGCATTCACTTATACGGATGACCTTTTGAAAATGGGGACCATCTTTGGGGAAGTAACGGAGATCCTTGAAAGGGAGGATATGGTAAGACCTGATGACATGTTAATGAAACCCATGGGATCCGACATAGTCCTTAAGGATGTGAGATTTACTTACAAGGATAAGGAAGTCCTCCACGGTATAGATATGGAGATAAAGCAGGGAGAAGTTGCTGCCATAGTGGGACCTTCCGGATCAGGAAAGAGCACCATAGCAAGGCTTATAGATTCCCTGTGGGATACGGATTCGGGGACCATAACCTTCGGAGGAGTGGATATTAAGGAGCTGCCCCTTGAGTACTATATGGGAAATATAGCATATGTGGCCCAGGACAATTACCTTTTTGATATGTCTGTAAAGGAAAATATAAGGCTTGGAAGAGCGGGGGCCACGGATGAAGAAGTGATAAATGCCGCAAAAGCTACAGGCTGCCACGATTTTATCCTTCAGCTTGAAAACGGCTATGACACCATAGTCGGCGGAGCGGGCGGACATCTTTCCGGCGGTGAGAGACAGAGGATCTGCATTGCAAGGGCAATGCTTAAGGATGCGCCGGTAGTGATCCTTGATGAAGCCACTGCATATACGGATCCCGAAAATGAAGCCCTTGTGCAGTCAAGTGTTGCAAAGCTTATTAAGGGCAGGACTCTTATCGTTATCGCCCACCGTCTTTCTACCATTGTGGATGCGGATAAGATATTCGTCATCAATAACGGCTGCGTTGAGGCTTCCGGGACCCATGAGGAGCTACTTAAATCCAGCATTCTTTATAAGAGGATGTGGGAAGCCCACAGCATTGCAAAGGATGCGGACGAAAAAGTCTTTTCCGGAAAGGAGGCAGTATATGCTTAAGATGGTAAAGAAGTTCTTTGATTTCTGCAGCAGAAAGAACAGGAATAAATTATATTATTCGGTGATCCTTGGAGTGATAGATGCAATGTTTACAGCCATGAAGATACCGGCTGCATTCTTTGCCATAAAGGCGGTGCTTGAAAATAATATCGATACCCGGGCCATTCTCACGGTGATGGGGCTGATGGCCGTAAGCACCGTTGGAAAAATGATGGTAACAAGATTCTCCTCCATGCTCCAGACCGAGGCCGGTTATGATACCTGCGCTTTGAAGCGAATTGAGATTGGGGAGCATTTAAGATATCTGCCTATGGGTTATTTTAACGATACCAGCCTCGGTCATATCACATCCGTGACCACCAATACCATGGAACAGGTGGGAGATATAGCTACCCGGGCCATTATGATGGTGCTGCAGGGCGGCATCACCACGGCGGTGATCGCGCTCTTCATGTTTGCTTTTGATCTGAGGATAGGACTGATATCTTTAGCGGGCATCGGGATCTTTCTCCTGGTAAACCAGTGGACAAACAGATGTGTCGCCAGGGTAGCAAACGAGAAGCTGGAAGCGGATAAGGAAATGGTGGGAGTGATCCTTGAATATATACAGGGCATTGCGGAGATCAGGAATTACAATATCATCGGCCAGAATCAGTCCAAGGTCCGCAATTCCATTGAGAGGAAGCAGAAAGCGGATATAAGCGCCGAACTTTCAGCAATACCCGCGGTGGGAGTGCAGAACCTGGTCACCAAGCTTATCGGGGTTGCGATCGCAGGGGCCTCCCTTTGGTTTTATTTTAACGGCAGCATGGAGCTTGTTTACACCATAGTCATGCTTCTCTGCTCATTCATGGTGTTTGAATCATTAGACACGGCCGGGACATTCACTGCCCTCTTAAAGGTCATAGGTAAAGGCGTGGATCTGGCTAATGAGATCCTTGATATCGAACAGATGGATATTGAAGGTGAAGAGATCAAGCCCGCTAACAGGGACATACATCTTGAGCATGTGGGTTTTGCTTATGAAAACAGAAAGATCATCGATGATGTGACCCTTGATATCAAAGAAAACACCACAACTGCCATTGTAGGGCCCTCCGGCGGAGGAAAGACCACCATAACTTCCCTGATCGCAAGGTTCTGGGATGTGCAGGAGGGAAAGGTCACCCTCGGCGGCAGGAATGTGAAAGATTACAGCTTTGATTCCCTCATGGAAAATTTCAGCTTTGTATTCCAGAGGGTA
>JAEEGL015424729.1_pt1 | contig 10195 bp, 8 predicted proteins | sample 9134231 | NCBI WGS metagenome assembly JAEEGL01 (sample SAMN16246548, study PRJNA631951) | gut metagenome | biome: gut microbiome; feature: rumen; material: fiber-attached | host: Bos | place: Iran: Karaj | collected 2018-10
GCAATTTCAACTTCCGAAAGAAGCTCTTTAATACTGCCAAGAAAAATTTCGTGTTTATTTTTAAAATAAATGTAAAGAGTTGTACGGGTGATTCCGCAGCGGTCGGCAATTTTCTGGAAGGTAGCATCCTCATAGCCTTCTTCAATAAAAACATCGAGAGACTTCTGTAAGATTTCCTGCTTTCGTTTGTCGTGTTCTACAACGATTGCCATTTAGCTTTCTCCTTATCTTCGGTATATATAGAATGAGGTATCAAGATTTCCGGCTTTAATTTTTTTGATAGCCGAGGTCTTGTGACCAAAGTTTTCCTGGAAGTCTGGATTTGATGTAATTACACCAAGGTCCCAGCCATTAAAGTCTGTCCAGAGACTCTGCATTTTTTTATAAAGCTCGCGAGCCTGTTCTTCATCTCCAAGGCGTTCTCCGTAGGGAGGGTTGCAGAGAATGAGTCCTTCATCATAAGGCGCTTCAAGGTCTGCGAAATCTGACTGAATGAAATCAGGGCGTGGAATATGTGCGCTGATGTCGATTGATTTGAGGGCGCGGCCGGCCATTACGCAGGCATACTCAGCGTTCTTTCGAGCCCGTTCAACTGCAGCGTTATCAATATCAGAACCTGTAATTCGAACTTCTACATCTGTGCGGATTTTTGAAGCTTCTTCGTCTCGAATCTGCTTTGCGCGTTCCGCATTATAAATCGGCAAATTTTCAAGAGCGAAGCGGCGGCCGAATCCCGGAGCAACATTGAATGCGTAAAGGGTTGCTTCAATTGCAATGGTACCCGAGCCGCAGAAAGGATCGTGAAGAGGAGTCTTTCGTCTCCACATCATTTCCTGAAGAAGTGTTGCTGCAAGAGTTTCGCGGAGAGGGGCAATACCGCCGTCTACACGGTAACCGCGCTTATGAAGGGGCAGACCAGACAAATCCAGCAGAACCAGAACTTTGTTTTCATCAACATAAACACGGATATCACTCTGCTCGCCAGATTCCGGCATGGAAGACATTTTCCATACATCACCGAGTTTTGTGTAAATTGCTTTGTGTACTATTCCCTGAATTGAATGTTCAGAATTGAGCTTGCTTTTGTAGGTTCGAACTTTATCTACGACAACGCGGGAATCTTTGTTCAAATAATCCTGCCAGTCTACGGCGTAAGTACCATCGTAGAGAGCGTCAAAATCGAGAGCATCATATTCTGCCAGCTGGAGGTAAATACGGTCTGCAGTGCGCAGGCAAAGATTTGCTTTAAAAAGAGAATCATCATCACCAAAAAAGCTTACACGGCCAGGTGCATTTCCCTTGAGTTTATAACCTAAATGTTTAATTTCGTTGCCGAGAATTCGCTCGGCTCCGACAGCGCATAATGCGACCAGAGTATTCATACTGGTCTAAAAATACCATTTTTACATATTTTGTTCAATTGTCAGAATAAATTATTGCGCTTTTCGAGTGTAATCAAGACCGGAATTATTCTTTACTGAAGGAATTGTTATACGATTATCAGAGAAGCCGTTTACCTTAATCCATTTTGATTCCGTCCAGTAAACTGTTTTTAAGATACGGTCGATTGGATCTGCTTCTGGATTAATATATTCATCTTTTTGAGCAAGAATTCCTTCGATGGCAACAGGAACATCCATAAAGTCTGATGAAAGATGATCTTTAAGTGCTATAGGCACCTGATCTGTTAATGCATCAGGGGAGATTTTGAAAACTTCTGTTTTTAATCCATTGTTTACAATAATCATTGGATGATAAGAATCAAAATCTTCAATTTCAGGTGATGTTACAGGGCCAGAAAGAGTAAGCTTATAATCTGTTTCATCATAAGTAAAAGTAAGTGAAGAAGGGCACTCATATGTAAGACTTGTAGTCGGAGGATAAGCTCCAGGGAATTCTTCTTCTATAGTAATAGCATTAGACCAGTTTGTGTAATAATATCCGTCTACATCGGCATACCTTACACGGTAGATATAATTTGCTTTTAAGTGAACAAGTTTATCAATATATCTGTATGTTTTGTCGTCTGATGGAAGAGCATTTGGATAGATGATTCCTACATTAATTATTTCTGAAGGATTGTTAGCGTCGGTAACTTCCTGTCTATAAATATTAATATAAGCAGTTGATGAACTGATTTTGTGAATGATTAAAGTTACCTGTTTATCTGATATATCAATATCTGGTTTTTGTAAGAGTTTTGTATCTTTTACTTCAACTTTGCAGGCAGAAATAAAAAAGCAAAGGAATAAGAAAAGTGTATAAAAAACAAGAGTTCCCTTTTTCATAAAATTCACCTCATAACATTATCGGCGGAAAAAGAGAACTTCTTTAAAGCTTTTTTACTTTGACTCTTCTGCAGCTTCGATTACACCATAGTAGGCTGGTTTACAGTAGTAATTTTTGTCATTAAAGAGAAGAGGATACTGGGTATGACCTTTGTGCATGCTGTTAAGCCAGGTCCATTCGTCTCGAACTCCCCAGAGAGTTACGCCTTCAATTCCGTTTTTACCAGGTTGCTTGCGGTTTGCTATGAACATCTTAAAATAGCTTTTGTAGCAGTCTTTAAGTTTCATTGCATTGTAGCTTGAAGCGCCGTTTGCAACGTCCATCTCGGTAATCTGAACATTGATTCCCTTTGCCAGGAAGTTTTTAACGTCTTTTTCAAATTTTACAGCTGAATCATTTATGCTGATATGAGTTTGCATTCCGGCAGCATCAATGCGGGCATCTGGAGCAGCCTGTATTGCATCGATTATTTTACAGATTGCTTTGTTCTTGTTTGGTGATGAACAGCCATAATCGTTATATACAAGTTTTACATCTTTTGGAGCGTATTTATTTGCATAGCGGAAGGCATTTACAATAAAGGTATCATTCTGATAAATAGCAAACCACTTGCTTGACGAGGCATCGCGGAGGTAGTTTGTTTCTGTTGAATTATCTGATGCGGCTTCATTTACAACATCCCAGGCTAAAATCATGTGTTCGCCGTTGTTGTTTTTCTTTTCCCATTCTGCAACATGTTCAAGAACCGTTTTTATATACCATTCCATACGGGCGTTCATTTCAGCTGGTGTTACGAGTTCACTTTCTCCGTTGCGGCTGAAATTTTTCTGGAAGAACCAGGCCGGAGTCTGGCTGTGCCATACCAGAGTATGACCTCTTAATTTGAGGCCGAGTTTTTTCATATCAGAAAGAATGCTGTCCATCTGTTTGAAGTTTGGAATATCTGCAGGGACTTCGTAGAGCTTTCCGTCTTCGCCGCGGAATTCTGAGAGCTTGTTTGGTTTTGCCCAGGCAAAAATGAAGTCTGGTTTGAATTCGTTTTCCATTGTTATACAGCTTGCGTGAAGAGGAAGCCCTTTTTGTAAAAGAGCTTCTTTGAAGGTGTTGTTATAGGAAATACAGAAACCAAAATAATCAAAATAATCTTTAAGTGCATCCTTAACGCCTCTTACATCTGTCCATACAGCAGGCGGAGGAGCATTTTTTGTGAGGCCTTCACCGTTAAGTCGCAGCTTGAAGTTTTTGATATAAAATGTAGAAGTATTTTTGTTAAGGCCTGCCCCTGAAATATAGAGCTGGCGTTTTCCCGAAAGATGGAGGGTAATATGTTTGTTTACAGAAAACCATTTTCCGTTTTCGACCTTTCGGTCAAAGAGCTTCGGCATGTTTTCATTAAGTTCATTAATCATCCATACAATCTGAGTTTTTTCTGTAGTCTTGTCTTCTACGAGCATTTCGCATGAAAACTGGATATCAATGTCTTTTCCTTCATATGCAGACAAATCTACAATAACTGGATTTGCGCGGGAAGTTTGCGCAAGATTTACCTGAGTTACATTTGATGCGCCATTGAATTTTTTATTGAAGAGAATGGCTTTTCCATCTTCGTCAATTCGGGTAATGCTTACAGAGCCATCTGCGTTTTCAATGACTTGAGCATCCTTTTGTTTTGCACTGCAGCCTGAAAATAACAGGAAGGCAGTGGTGAAAAATATAAGAGTTCGTTTCATCATAATTCTATTATTGTCTCTAAGGCTTAAATAATCTATAATGGAAATTAACTATTCTTTTAAGGATGCTCATTTATGGGAATAATGTTGAAAGACAAATTCGGCAGCGTGTTTGCAGAAATGCAGAAAATGTCACATGCAGCCGCAAAAATCGATGAAACAAAAGTTTACGAAGAAGCTAACATGCAGTTAAGACCTTACATGTGGAAGCTTCTTGACGAGGCATTTAACAGCGAATCTGGCCTCGGAAACCTTGAAAACTACAAAGACTTTTATGAAAATGTAGTAAAGCAGGGAAAATCAGGTCTTATTTTAATGGAACATTATACAAATCTTGATTTGCCGGGAATTCTTTATCTTCTTGAAAAGCAGGGAGAGGATTGGGCAAAGGATTTGTCTTCAAGAATTGTTGCAGTTGCAGGTATGAAGTTGAACGAAGCTGATGCCGGTGTTCGTGCTTTTACAGAAGGATTTACACGCGTTGTAATTTATCCTACACGTTCGCTTAATGCCGTTGAGGGAAAAGAAATTTCTGAAGAAGAAAAGATTGCAGAAGAGCAGAAGGCTCGCAAAATTAACTTTGCTGCAATGCGTGCAATGGATGGCTGTAAAAAGCGTGGACAGGTAATTCTTGTATTCCCAAGTGGAACTCGTTACAGACCTGGAAAGCCTGAGACAAAACGCGGCCTTCGCGAGATTGATTCTTATCTTCGTCTTTTTGAAAAGATGATTCTGGTTTCAATAAACGGAAACTGTCTGCGTATAAATCCTGATAATCCAGATGATATGCTTGCTGATATTCTGGAGCCTGGTAAGTGTACCTTTACTGCAAGCCCTGTAATTGATTGTAAGGAATTCCGTAACAATATTCTTAATAATCTTCCGGAAGGTGTAGAAGATCCTAAACAGAAGACAGTAGACGCCGTTATGGAATATCTTGAGAAACAGCATATGGCTACAATCGAAAATCCGTTAAAAAACGAGCCGAAAGGGTCGTTTTAGGATTATCGAAAAAAAGCCACAGAGGCAAGCTGTGCTTGCCGATTTAGAAATTTTACGAGGAATTTATAATGAAAGAAATTAAAGAAGAATTATCAAGTACAACATATCCTGGACGTGGTATTATCGCAGGAAAATCAGCTGATGGAAAATATGCTGTTTCTGCATATTGGACAATGGGACGCAGCGCAGGAAGCCGCAACCGTGTTTTTGTAACAGAAAATGAAAACGGAAGTGAAGTTGTCCGCACAAAGGCTTTTGATGAGTCTTTGATTGCTGGTGACCCAAGCCTTATTATCTATGCCGCAGTTCGCGAGCTTGGTAAAAAAACAATCGTAACAAACGGTGATCAGACAGATACAATTTTTGACGGTTTGAAGAAGGGACTTACTTTTGAACAGTCTCTCCGCAGCCGCAAGTACGAGCATGATGCTCCAAACTATACACCACGTATTTCTTCTTTGCTTGATCTTGAAGGTGGAGTTGATGGTGGCTATGCTTATTCACTTTCTATTTTGAAAAGTGATTGTGGAAACGGCGATAACACTCTTCGTTTTACTTACACTTATGATAATCCACAGAATGGTGAGGGACACTATATTCACACTTACATGGGAGATGGAAATCCTCTTCCAAGTTTTGAAGGTGAACCTGTAAAACTTAAGATTGAGGGCGGAATTGAAGAGTTCACAAATACAATCTGGAACTCACTTAATGAAGATAACAAGGTTTCACTTTTTGTGAGATTTATTGATCTTGCGACTGGAAAGTGGGAAGAACGTATTTTAAACAAGAATAAATAGTTCTTATATAAAGTGGATTGTTTCGCGTCGCAGCGATGTGGCAAGCCAAATAAGAAGGAGGTTTATAATGAAAAAAAGAGCGTTTCACTTTTTTTTCTTTATAACCTCCTTTTTTATTTTATTCTTTTCTTCATGCTCATCAGTTAAAAAACGTAACTGGAAAGACGAAGTAATTATCGATAAAAAATACCGGGATTTCGCAGAGCAGGCGGATGCTTATCTTCAGTCAGCAGGTTTTCAGGGCGCGGTGCTTGTTGGGCGTGGAAAGAAGATTGTTTTTGCAAAGGGCTACGGTTTCTGTGATGAGAAGGCGGCGGCCCCCGAAGAGTTTCCGATAGGAATAAACACTACTTTTGAGGCCGGTTCTGTAAGTAAGCAGATGACGGCCGCCGCGGTTATGCAGCTGGTGCAGGCGGGGAAATTGTCGGTGGAAGACAGGCTTTCCAGGTTTTTCCCGGATTTTGAAGCGGGCGACAAAATTACTGTCGAAATGCTTTTAAATATGCGCTCGGGCCTGGTTGATCATATAAATTCGGCAGATGATTTTTTTCCTAAAAATATATATCGCAGAATCGAAGTAAAGCAATTAGCTTGTGAGCCGGTTGATGAAAATATTGTACTTGAGTATCTGAACAATGCTCCTCTTCTGGCAGAACCAGATTCAACATATTTTTACTGTAATACAAATTATTTTCTGCTTGCCCGTATAATTGAGCAGGTGAGTGGAATGACTTTCAGCGACTATATGCAAAAAAACATTTTTGACCGCTGTGGAATGAGCCGGACAAATCTTGAATTCCAGAAAACCGATACACGCGGTTATGATTATAAAGGACGTTATTTTAGTATTCCGGCTTCTTTGGCACTTGGCTGTGGAGATGTAAATTCCAGCGTAACTGACCTCTTTAAATGGAATGTGTTTTTTACCGGTGGAAAAGTTGTAAAGAAAAAGACCTTCAGAAAAATGACAAATTCTGAATCTTATGGCTATGGGGTTTACTGTCATGAAGGTTCTATCTTTCATGCCGGAGTAACGAATGTTTTTAATTCTTATGATGGCTATTATTTTGATGGAAAAGTTTCTATAATAGTTTTGTCTAACTGCCCGGCTGCAAAAGTAAATACAACTATGGTAGCCAGAAATCTACAGAAAATGTGGACAGGTGAAAAATAAACTAAAGTCATTCTGAACCTTTGCAGCCCGGCTGCCCGGAATGACATGGCTTCGAGGAAATTATGGATTTAATAAAAAAGATTTTGCGTTTGTTCTGGTTAAATATTTTATGGATTATCGGTTGTATTCCGCTTATCACGATTGGGGTGTCTACCTGTGCGGCTTATGCTGTAACTTTGCGCCTTGCAGATGATGATGAAGAAGTACAGTCTATGGGTGGAATTTCCCGCCGCTTTTTTAAGGCATATAAGCAGGATTTACTTCAGGGAATTATGATTTTGATTTTTACTGCAGCTTGTGGAGCTCTTGGATATTTTCTGTTTGATAAAGCACGCAGTTATGGTCTTAATATTTTTATAATTGCAGGCCTTGCAGGCTATGCTCTTGTTGCTTTTGTTTTCAACTTATATGCATATCCTTTGATTTCCAGATATTCAAATACTTTTGTAAATACACTTAGAAATTCTGTTGCGGTTTTCTTTTTGAATATGAAGGGCAGTTTCAGAACTTTGGGTATTGTGATTGTTGAAATGATAATTCTTTATTTTTCAAAATACGCATATTATGCAGGATTCTTAATTATTCCAGCTCTTATTTTTTACACGGTAAGTCTTACTGCAAAAGATATTTTTGTGCGAATGGAAAACCCAGCTCCTGCGGAAAATACAGAAAGCTCGGAGAGTGAAGAGTTTTCTGATTCTGAAGAGTAAACTGCCGGGGCGTTGCGGGGTGTCCCCGCTGGGTGGGGTAGCCGAAGACACGAATGTGGCTGAGGCGTAGGGCGGGGCTCCGCCCCTTCGCAGCATAGCTGCTCGGAGACTCGCTAAAAACAGTCCACCGGACTGTTTTTGCCTGCGCTGCAGGCCGCTCCCTACCTTTTTTTTGATTTGAAATTATTTACGATTTATTCTATTATGTCCGCATGAAAGAACTTGAATTGAAATACGGATGCAATCCGAATCAGAAGCCTGCAAAGGTTTACATGGAAAACGGCGATCTTCCTATTACTGTTGTGAACGGAAGACCGGGATACATCAATCTGCTCGACGCTTTGAATGGCTGGCAGCTTGTTAAGGAATTGAAGGAGGCAACCGGGCTTCCTGCTGCTACTTCTTTCAAGCACGTTTCACCTGCTGGTGCTGCTGTAGGACTTCCTCTTTCTGATACTCTCAAGCAGATTTATTTTACTGACAATGTTGAACTTACTCCTCTTGCCTGTGCTTATGCCCGCGCTCGTGGTGCTGACCGCATGAGCTCTTTTGGTGATTTTATTTCTTTGAGTGATGAATGTGATGAAGCTACTGCTCTTCTTATTAAGAAGGAAGTTTCTGATGGTATTATCGCTCCAGGATACAGCGCAAAGGCTCTTGAGATTTTGAAGGCTAAGAAAAACGGTAACTACTGTGTAATTCAGATTGATCCTAACTACGTTCCTGCAGAGCTTGAGCGCAAACAGGTTTTTGGTGTTACTTTTGAACAGGGACACAACTTCCTGAAAATCGATGAGGCTTCGGCTTTGTCTAATATCGTAACTAAGAATAAGACTTTGAGCGAAGATGACAAGCGCAATCTTGTTATTTCTCTGATTGTTTTGAAATATACTCAGTCTAACTCTGTTTGTTTTGTAAAGGACGGTCAGGCTATTGGTATTGGTGCCGGTCAGCAGAGCCGTGTTCACTGTACTCGTCTTGCTGGTCAGAAAGCTGATAACTGGTGGTTGCGTCAGTCTCCAAAGGTTCTTGGACTTCAGTTTGTTGACGGCATTAAGCGTGCAGACCGCGATAACACAATCGATGTTTACATTGGTGAAGAATATATGGATGTTCTTGCTGAAGGAAAATGGCAGAACTTCTTTAAGGTAAAGCCTGAGGTTTTCACCCGCGAAGAAAAAGCTGAATGGATTGCAAAGAATACAAACGTTGCTGTTGGTTCAGATGCCTTCTTCCCATTTGGTGATAACATCGAACGTGCAAGAAAGAGCGGTGTAACCTGTGTTGTTCAGCCGGGCGGAAGCGTTCGTGATGACCTTGTTATTAAGGCAGCTGATGACTATAACATGGTTATGTGCTTTAACGGAATAAGACTTTTCCATCATTAATATGCCTATAATCGAAGAAGCGTTAAAAAACGAGCTGCGACAGCGGGTCGTTTTAGCTTCATCGAAAGAAAGGCTCAGAGGCAGGCTGTGCCTGCCGACCTGCTTATAGACTCCCGTTTATTTGCGGGAGTTTTTTTATAGGAGAGAGCATCATGCTTTTCAAATCAGACTACAAAAACAAACTCGTAAAAATTTTCGTTCCAATCATGCTGAGCAATCTGATTGCGCAGGTTCAGATGCTGATTGACCGCATCTTTTTGGGACGTATGGATATTCTTTTTATGAGTGCAGTTGGAAATGCTACTGCACCAATGTGGACTACCATGTCCTTTGTCTACTCGCTTTCTATGGGGGCTTCAATTCTTATCAGTCAGTCGGTTGGCGAAAAAGATATTGAAAAGGCAAAGAACTATGCAGCATCAATGATAAAATGCCATAACGTAATTCCGGTTTTGCTTTTCCTTTTCTGGATTTTCTGTAGCCCTCTTGTTTTTAAGCTGATGGGTGTTTCGGAAAATGTAATGGGACTTTGCATCACTTATACGAGAATTTATGCACCGGTTTATCTGATTATTGGGCTTGGTGCTTCTTATGGTGTTGTTTTCCAAACTTCAAATTATACAAAGCCTCTGGTCGCTTATGGTATTATCCGCTCGGTTTTGAATATCATTCTTGATTATCTTTTAATTTTCGGTAACTTTGGCTTCCCTCGAATGGAAATTGCAGGTGCGGCGCTTGGAACTACAATTGCAGAATATGCGGGTGCAATTTATCTTTTGTATATAACAATTTCTAAGAAAGAGAAATTCTTCACAAGCCCTGGTCTTAAGAGAATTCTCGGTGCAAAAATAAAACCCTATCTGACTTCTATTAAGCTTGGATTTCCTACTGCCTGCGAAGACCTGCTTTGGAATGCGGGAAATCTTTGTATAATTAGAATCCTGAATACAATAAATGAAAAGGCTGCTGGAATTTACTCTATGGTATTTACGGTTGAAATTCTTTTTGTTGTTGTAATCGGTGCTATTGGAAGCGGCACTTTGACTCTGACGGGTGAAGCAACTGGTGCAAAGGATGTGAAACTTTATCGTAATGTTGTCAA
>JAEEGL016313146.1_pt1 | contig 10195 bp, 6 predicted proteins | sample 9134231 | NCBI WGS metagenome assembly JAEEGL01 (sample SAMN16246548, study PRJNA631951) | gut metagenome | biome: gut microbiome; feature: rumen; material: fiber-attached | host: Bos | place: Iran: Karaj | collected 2018-10
TAGCCGGAGGGCGCTTTCGTGATCTTCAGGGTATAGGAACCTGCGGGGAGGAAGACGGTGAAGGAGTCTTCGACGTTTTCCAGCGTCTTTACGACGTTTCCATCCGGATCCAGCACCTGAACGTTCGCTCCGGAAACAGACACGCCGGCCTCGTCGGTGACGGTCACATAGACCGGTTTCTCCGTGATCGGAGCGGTATGCTCCGGCGTTCCTTCCGCTTTCGCTGTGAACAGATAGAGCGGTATCAGCGAGATCGCCGTTACCGCTGCGAATAGAAGGCCGAGAATACGGATTCGATTTTTCATAATGATTGCTCCTTTATCTGACCGCTGCAGAGAGCTTTTTTCGCGGCGCCCGACCGCGGGCGGGAGAAGCCGGGACCGGCACGCGCCGGCCGCGGGGTTCCGGACAATGTCGATAATATATACGATAATATATAAATATATAATATCTTAGCTGAATATTCAAGCGCAATGCAGAAACGTTCATAGATTGTTTACAACTTCCGTGCAAAAAAGTGCGCGACTTGAAAGGTGTTGTATTTGCTTGAAATATAGCGAAAACAAGGGATGATTCGCAAATAGAGTTTTGTGTTGATGGTTATTGAAAAAAGTGGTTGATTGAAGGACGACGAGACACAGTTCGCCGCTTTCGGGGAAAAACCGGAACAGCGCCGGTTTATGAAGAAAGGAACAGGATTTCTTTTGCGGGGGCGTTCCGGATGCGGCTGGCGTAACCATATGCGGGATTACAGGAAAACAGAGCGAATATTGAATGCGCTTCCGGTCATCCGGCGGCTCTCTGTCGGCGAAAGCGCGGCTCCCGCAAGGGCGAACAGGCAGAAAAACGGCACAGCCCGCGTGACCGAAGGCTATGCCGTTTTCTTTTCAGAGATCTGTCCGCTCTGATCCGCAGTGAACGGGGGATCGGCCGTTCGACAGCCGGGGCTGTTCGCAGGGTCTGTTCCGCGATCCCGCCCGCCGGCCCGGGTTCACGGGCAGTTCCGGTCCGATCCGCCGGCGGACAACGGGAAAAGCCCGGTCTCCCGCAGCTCGTAGACCGTGTCGCACACTTCGGCCAGGTACTTCCGGTCGTGGGAGATGCTGACGACGGCGCCGCCGAAGTTTTTCAGCGCGCGCCGCACCACGGGGCACGAGAGCGGGCTGAAATTCCGCGTGGGCTCGTCGAGCAGGAGCACGTTCGCCCGGCAGAGGATCATGTCGAGAAATATGAGTTTCGCCTGCTGGCCGCCGCTGAGATCGCCGATTTTTCCGGTCATCTCCTCATGCGTGAACTTCATGCTTCCCAGATAAGTCCGCGCCCGGGTCACCTCGTCCTTGCGGTAGCGCGCCGCAAGGTATTGGACGGGCGTCTGGCCGAAGTCCAGCGCGTCTGCGTAGTTCTGCGGCATATAGGCGGCGCGGATATCGCGCCTTTCCCGAAGCTCGGCCCACAGAAGGGAGAAGAGCGTCGACTTGCCGGCGCCGTTCCGGCCCGTGATCCCGACGTGCCCGCTGCCCGTCACGCGGAGAGAGACGCCGCGGGCCAGCAGCTTTTCCCCGGCGCAGAGAGCGGGGCAGGAAAAGTCAAGGACCGTCTTGCCGGCCGGCACGGAGATATCGCCGTCGAATCGGGCCAGGATCGCTTCCTCCGTTTCCGGAAAATCGAGAAAGTTCTCTTTCTGCCGCTCGAAGCGCCTGCCCATGGAGAGCACCGAGTGCATCTTCTTTTTCAAAAGCCGCCCGCCGCCCGGGTCCGCTCTCGGGACCGTCTTCTGCTCGTGCTCGACCCGGCTGTAGATCTGTCTCCAGCGTTCCATCTGCCGGTCGTAGTCGTCCCGCTGCTTTTTCGCCACCTGTTCCTGATGGGCGAGATCGCCGCTGCGCCGCGCGAGATATTCCCGGTAGGAGCAGCGGGCGACGGATATGCGGCACCGGGTCTTGCGGACGAGCTGTTCCATGTGGAGGATCACGTCCGCCGTATTCTCGATCAGGGTCTCGTCGTGCGAAATAAAAAGGATCGACAGCCGGCTCTCCCGGATGAAAGCCTCGAGCCACTGCAGGGCGCAGAGGTCCAGGTCGTTCGTCGGCTCGTCGAGAAGCAGGATGTCCGGCTCTTCCGTCAACAGCCGGGCCAGCCGCACCTTCACCCGTTCGCCGCCCGACAGAGAGCCCAGGGTGCGGTCTGACGCGAGCAGATCGACGGGGAGGCCGAGCCTGGCCAGCGTGTCCGTGTGGAGATAATACGCCGAGTTTGAGAAAAACGCCGCAAGCGTCCGCGCCTCGTCGGCCTTGTCCGCGAACTGAGGCAGATAGGCGACCCGTCCCTTGGGGATCACCTCGCCCGAGACCTCGCAGTACGCTTCGACCAGATCGGGCCGGCAGAGGTATTTGAGCAGCGTGGATTTCCCGTTTCCCTCTTCGCCGATGATCACGGCTTTTTCGCCGCTTTTCAGCGTGAAGGAGAGGTCCCGCGCCAGGTACCGCCCGTCTTTTTTGAGCTTTATCGTTACGTTCCTGAGTTCCAGCAAAAAAACACCTCCCTGCAAAAACAGTTCCCTTTTCGACGGCAGAGCGCTGCCGCCGAAAAGGGAACCGTTTGCCGCGCAAGGGGGGCGCATACGAACAGAAAAACGGCGCGGCAAACGACCGAAGACCGCAAAGCGGCACAAGGATCCCAATTCGGGGGCAACAGGACCCGCCCGGCGCCGACCTGGCCGCCGGGACGTTCGATCGCCGTCTCGCCCGTTTGGATCACTTGTTGGTCATTTCCGCACCTCTTTCCGTTTTTCTCATTATACCACGGCAAAAGGGGCCTGTCAAGCCCCGCTTCCGGGGGGGGGAGGACCGACGAAAAAAGGGCCGCCCGGCCTGACCGGGACGGCCCTTTGGAGCGATCGCCTTGGGGCAGGGCGCTATTCCACGACCTCGACCACCGAGTGGATCGGAACGGCGGGCACGGTGAACGAGGCGCGCCCGTCGGCCCAGGAGAAGTCCAGCGGGGTCCCCTCCGGGTGCAGGACCAGCGCCCGCGGCCGGCGGTCGGCCCGCAGGGACAGGCGGACGGCGGTGACCGGCGGGATGTAGTCCTCGGTGGCCACGGCGCGGCCGGCGTGACAGCCGTTGGCGTTGACCAGCTGGATCAGCAGACGGCCGTCCTTTTCCAGCGCGGTCAGCTCGACCAGCCCGGCCGCGCCGTCCAGCCGGACCAGCGGGTCGTAGAGCCGGTCCAGCACGGCGCGGACGGCGCGGCGGTGGAGGCACTGGGCGTGCTCGCCGTAGGCGCTGCCCACGTCCGTGCCGAAGGCGGCCACCAGACCGCGGCCGAAGGGGATCACCGCGGCCAGCGCCGCGCCGGGCGAGCGGGGATCGTCGGACACCCGGACGACGGTCTCGCCGTCCGAGAGGATCTCGCGGGCGTTGAGCAGCGAGCCGAAGTCCCGCCCGTTCACGGTGAAGGCGCGGGGATCCGTCCGCAGCGGGCCGACGGTGAAGGGCGCGCCGGCCTCGGCGAACAGGCGGCAGGTGTTTTCGCCGGTCAGCATCAGGCTGCCGCCGCCGGCGGCATAGTCCAGCAGCTCGGTCACGGTCTCCGGCGCGAGACCGAAATTCAGCTCCGGCACGACGAGCACCGGCCAGTCGGCGCAGCGGCCGGTCAGGTGGTGCTCGGACACCACTTCGGTGGAGTGGCCGCAGTCGCAGAACAGCGAGGTCAGGAACGCGGTGCGCTCACAGCCGGTGCGGCTGAACAGCGAGTCGGACTCCAGATGCCGGTCGTGGGTGGAGAGCAGGATCGCCGTCTGGCGGTGGGCCCGGCCGCGGAAGCACCACTCCCGGCGCGGCCGCAGGAACTCCGCCACGGGCAGCATCCGCCGGATCTGGTCCATGCGCGGGGCGCCGTCCCGGTACTGGGTGATGTAGTTCTGGAACCCGCCGCCCAGCGAGACGACCATGGCGGCCTCCTGCAGGATCTGGACGGGGTCCTTGGGGATGAAGCCGCCCTGCGGCCCCAGATCGGTGCGGAAGTTCCACGCCATCAGGTCCCAGGTGCGGTGCTGGGCGGCGATGGCCCGCCCGGCATAGCGCGCGAAGGCGACGGAGTCCCACGGGCTGAAGTCGCCCGAGAGGAAGTCCACGTCGGCCGAGACGGCCTCGGGCATGTGGTCGGAAAAGGCCCAGTTCGAGGCGATCTGGAACGTCGGACAGCGGCGGTGGAGCTCGTCCACGTACCGCCGCAGATAGCGGCGGAACAGCTCGCGGCAGAAGTCGCGGTACTCGTCGAAGTACGGGTCGCCCCGGCGGGCGGGCAGACGGCCGTTCAGAGAAACGCCGGTCTCGCGCTCGAAGGCGGCCAGGGTCTCGGGCCGGAAGTCGGCCTCGGTGGACCAGCATTCGCCGTCCACCCAGACGCCGTCGACGCCGTAGTCCACGGCCAGCTCCGTCAGCTGGGGGATCAGCAGGTCGTCGGCATAGGTCCCGGCGGTCCATGTGGCCTTGTCGCTGGGGGTGCCGTCGGCGCGGCGCGCGGCCTGGTCGGGGTGCTCGGCGACGTATTTCTGGTCGAACACGCCGGAATAGTGCAGATACAGGGCCACGTCCTCCTCCCGGGTGACGCGCCGCCACAGGGCCAGCGGGTCGCCGGAGAACTCTGGCATGGCGTTGCCGCACCGGGTGGGATACGAGGCCCAGCCGGGGTGGCCCTTGCAGTCGATCTGGATGAAGTCCGGGCGGATCAGCCGGCAGATCTCGCGGATATCCTCCTCGCGGAGGGTCGAGCCGATGGGCGCGGGGGCGGGAGGCGAGGCGTGAAAGTCGAAGTGAAGGCCGAAAAAGCTGTCGGAGCGTCTTTTCATGGGGCGTTCTCCTTTCGTTTTCATCGGCCGGCGCGAGGCGCGGCCTACACCTGTATTGTAGCGAAAGCGCGGCGGAAAGTCAAGACGGCCGGGCGGGAAAGCGCTGTGGGGCGGTTGAAAAACCGGCGGCGGTGTGGTAGAATAGAGACAGACCACATCGGAGGAGGAGATCGTTACGGAACTGTCCGAATACATCCGGGAGACGCTTCCGCGGCTCACCGCGGTGCCCAGCCCCAGCGGGTTCACCGCGGCGGCGGCGGAGTTCGTCGTCTCCGAGCTGTCGGCCATGGGCTACGCGCCGGAGCTGACGCGCAAGGGCTGCGTGCTGTGCTGTCTCGGCGGCGAAGGGGCGCCGCTGGTGCTGTCGGCCCACATCGACACGCTGGGGGCCATGGTGGCGGAGGTCAAGGCCAACGGCCGCCTTCGCCTGGCGCCGGTGGGCGGCCTGCGGGCGGAGAACACCGAGGCCGAGAACTTCACGGTCTATCCCCGTTTCGGCGGCGCGCCGGTCACGGGGTGCTTTCAGATCTGTGATCCGTCGGTCCACGTCAACGGCGGGTATGCCGACGTCAAGCGGGACTTTGCCAACATGGAGCTGGTGCTGGACGCGCTCACCTCGTCCCGGGAAGAGACCGAGGCGCTGGGCGTCGCAGCGGGGGACTACGCCTGTGCCGACCCGCGGACGGTGATCACGGAGACCGGCTTCATCAAGAGCCGCTTCCTGGACGACAAGCTCAGCGTCGTGCTGCTGCTGGCGCTGGCCAAAAAGTTGAAGGAAGAGCGGATCCCGCTGAAACGGCGGGTCAGTCTTTTCATCACGGTCTATGAAGAGGTGGGCCACGGCTGCGCCGCGGGCCTGCCGGAGGACGTGGAGGAGATCGTCAGCGTGGACATGGGCTGCGTCGGCGAGGGGCTGGGCTGTTCCGAGACCCAGGTCTCGATCTGCGCCAAGGACTCCAACGGCCCGTCGGACTATGCGGTCACCTCGGCGCTGATCGCGGCGGCGCGGGCGGGCGGCGTGGACTACGCCGTGGATGTCTATCCCCACTACGGCTCCGACGCCGACGCGGCGGTGTCCGCGGGGTACGACGTGCGCCACTGCGTGGTGGGGCCGGGGGTCTACGCGTCCCACGGGTACGAGCGGACCCATATGCGGGGCGCCGAGGCCGCCTTCGGTCTGGTGCTGGCCTACGTCCGGGCGGACGCCGGGGAGGAGAAGGCGTGAGAGCGCGGAGCGCTCTGCCGGAGGGGCACGAGCCCTTCTGTGAGATCGATCTGCAGAAGGACAGAAAAACGGCGCTGGCCGTCAATCTGGCCGCTGCCGCCGTCGCCGCGGTCATGGCCGCGGGGATGCACTTCCTCGTTCCCGTCGGCGAGCTGTTCGACATGGAGGACGGGCTGGGGCCCTATGCGCTGCGGTTCGGCCTTTTGCTGGTCCTGATGATCGCCTATCTCGTGCTGCACGAGCTGACCCATGCGCTGGCCATGAAGCTGTTGGGCGTGCGGCGCGTGAAGTTCGGCTTTACCGGCCTCTACGCCTATGCCGGCTGTGAGGAGGACTATCTGGACCGGGGGGCCTTTCTGGTCTCCGCGCTGGCGCCGCTGGCGGTCTGGACCCCGGTGCTCGCGGCGGCCTGTCTGCTGGCGCCGCGGCCGTGGTTCTGGGTGTTCTGGATCCTGGAGATCGCCAACGTCTCCGGCGCGGCGGGGGACGTGTTCCTGTCGGGAAAGGTCCTGCGCTTCCCTGCGGACATGCTGTCCCGGGACACCGGCGTCAGCGTCACCTTTTACTCCGCCCGGAGCGGGCGGGACCCAAAAAACGAAGAATAAAAAGCGGGCGGGCCGCGGACGGCCTGCCCGGAGCGGAAAGAACAGGAGAACGCTATGGAAAACTGGACCTTTTCATCCCTTGTTTACGAGAGACCGGACGTGGACGCGCTCCGCGCCGATCTGACGCGGCTGACCGCCGCGGTGAAGGACGCGTCTTCGGCAGAGGACGTGTTCCGCGTCATCGCCGAACTGGACGAGATCACGGGCCGGTTCTATACCATGCTCACGGTCATGCACATCCGCCACACGCTGGACACCCGCGACGAGTTCTATGAAAAGGAGAACGAGTATTTCACGCAGGTGCTCCCCACCGTGGCGCCGCTGTCCGTGGGCCTGAGCGCGGCCATCGCCGAAAGCCCCTTCCGGGACGAGATCGAGGCCCGCTTCGGCCGGCAGTACTTCGTGCAGATCGACCTGCAGAAGCGCAGCTTCTGCGAGGCCAATATCCCGCTGATGCAGCGCGAGAGTCTGCTGACCGACGAGTATCAGAAGATCATGGCCTCGTGTCAGATCGAATTCGACGGGAAGACCCTGAACCTTTACGGCATCCAGAAGTACTTCGAGGCGGACGACCGCGCCGTGCGGGCGGCGGCGTGGAAGGCGTATTCCGACTTTTACGCCGGACACGAAGAGCGGCTGGAGCAGATCTGGGACGAGCTGATCGCCATCCGCAACGAGATGGGGCGCAATCTGGGCTTTGAAAACTTCCTGCCGCTGGGCTATCTGCGCCAGGGCCGCACGGACTACGGCGCGGACGAGGTGGCCGCCTTCCGCGAACAGGTGCGGACCGAGCTGGTGCCGCTCTGTCAGAAGCTTTACGACGCCCAGGCCCGCCGTCTCGGCGTGGAGCGGATCTGCGCGTGGGACGAGAAGCGCGTCTTCCCGGACGGCAACGCCGTTCCGGCGGGGGACGACGACTTCATGGTGGAGACGGCCCGTCAGATGTACCACGAGCTCAGCCCGGAGACCGGCGAATTCATCGACTTCATGATCGGGCACGGGCTCATGGACCTGAAGAACAAGCCCGGCAAGGCCTCGACCGGCTATATGACCGACCTGCCGCAGTACAAGGCGCCCTTCGTGTTCTCGTGCTTCAACCAGACCATCTTCGACATGCAGGTGCTGACCCACGAGTTGGGCCACGCCTTCGCCGGGTATATGGCCATGCGCAGCCAGCCCATCTCGGACTATTACAGCGAGACCACCGACATCGCGGAGATCCACTCCATGGCCATGGAGCAGTTCGCCTATCCTTACGCCGAGCGGTTCTTCGGCGGGATGGCGGACAAGTTCCGCTTCGCTCACCTGCAGGAGGCCATCACCTTCGTGCCCTTCGGCGTGGCGGTGGACGAGTTCCAGCACATCTGCTACGCCCACCCCGAGCTGTCGCCCAAAGAGCGGACCTGGGAGTGGCACAAGCTGGAGGAGAAGTACATGCCGTGGCGGCGGTACGACCCGCAGGACGAGTTCATGGGCCGGGGCGGATACTGGTACCACAAGCTGCACATCTATCTGTACCCCTTCTATTATATCAACTATACACTGACCACCATGGGCGCGCTGGAGTTCAAGCGAAAGATGGCCGAGGACCCGGAAAAGGCTTGGGCTGACTATCTCGAGCTGTGCCGGGTGGGCGGCAGCATGAGCTATCTCGAGACCCTGCGCCACGCGCACCTGTCGGTGCCCTTCGAGCCCGGCGCCGTGGCCCGGTCGGCGGGGTACGCGCGGGACATCCTGCTGAAGGAGATCGACCGGCTGGAGGGCCGTTGAGCGGCAGACCTTTGACGGCGGCGAACGGGAGCCCGTTCGCCGCCTTTTCCTGTCCGGCGCGGTTCAGCCGGGCGGGTCGGCCAGCGCGCGGGCGCACAGCGCCTGATACGCCTCTTCCTCCTCGCGGACGAGCGCGCGGCAGCGGTCGATCTCACCGGCGTCCAGCACGCGGGCGGAGAGCCAGCGAAGGCTGGCCGCCGCCCGTTCCGTTTTGAGGACGGTCTGCCGTACAGCGGCCCCTGCAGGAGAAGGGAAAGGGCCTGCGCGCGGTCCAGCAGGCCGCTGGTGAAGAGCCCCATGGTGTCGTAGAGCGTGTCGTTGGCGATGGGGCCGACGATCACGTCGGCCCCGCGCAGACGGTCCTCGCCGCCGGCCCGGTTCCGGGCGATATAGTCGAACCACGTCTCGTCCCGGTCCAGCCGCAGGAACGTCAGGCCCGCGGAGTCCAGCTCGTAGACGTTCAAGACCGTGTCCGCGCCGCGGCGGCGCCTGGCCCAGCGCCGGGCGAACTCCGGATCGTCGGAGAGGTAGAATCCCCGGCCGAAGTCCGCGTTTTTCCGGCCGAAGGCCACGTCCGGGCGGCGGATCTCGGAAAAGCCGGTGTGGTACAGCAGCAGAGGTGCGGTCATACGGCGGTCTCCTCTCCGGGGCGCGGCGGCGCCTTCCGGCGCTCCAGCGCGAACAGCGCAGTCTCGTTTCGGCCGAGGGAGACGGTGAGACGGTCCCCGGTCTGGGAGAACGGCCGGCCGCCCAGCAGCGCCCTGGCCGATGTTCCGGCGGGAAGGAGGATCGCCTTGTCCCCGGCGGTCGAGGCGTGGATCGCCAGATAGTTCCGGTCGGCGTAGAGCACGTCGTCTGTCTCGCCGTACAGGTGCACGCCGCAGGCGCGGCAAAAGCGGCGCAGCTCGGCGGCGGAGAACGTCGGCTTGTCCGCCGAATTCTCGAGGAACGGCAGGCCGTTTTCCCGGCAGAGGGCCGCGGCGCGGCGGCAGGACTCCGCCGGGACGCCGGTGAGCAGAAGCACCGCCCTGTACCGGCGAAAGACGGCGGGAAAGTCGCCGATCTCGTAGAGATCGTAGGGGGCGCCGAGGAAGCCGAGGGCCTTTCGTTGCTCGAAGACGGCGTTCCGCAGGGGGCAGTCGGTCATGTGCGCGTACATGCGCTCGTCGAAAAACACGGCGAGCTCCGCCGCAGAGTCCCGCTCGGGCCGGGACAGCGAGTCCTGATAGAGGGAAAAGGCCTTTTTCAGCTCTTCCATGAGGACCGGGTCGTCGTACCATCCGCCCCACATGTCGAACCACCAGAAGCCGTTGCCCTTGATCAGCTGGCGGCAGAAGGATTTCCGGATCATCGCCTGCGCGGCGTCCCGGTCGGCCAGCCCCTGCCAGATGGGACCGGACAGCCGCCGGCCGGGGTCGTACTCCGGCGCGCGGTCGGCCAGCGGGCGGGTGAGGTGGGTGCGGACGTCGCACTCCTGCAGACAGAGCTTTCCGGCGAGGCGGACCGAATCGGCGGGGTACATCTCCGTCCAGTCCGCGTCCGGGTCCCGAAGGCCGAAGTAAGAGTTGGGCGAGCAGAAGAAGTCGACGTCGGGACAGTCCAACAGACGGCGAAGCGCGTGGGTCCCGTTCAGGGGCGACGTCACCTCCAGCGAATAGCCGTAGAAGACGCCGACCGCGACCCGCCCGCCGGAGGCCTGCTTGGCGGCGGCCGCGAGCCGCGCGACGCCGTCCGCCACGGCGA
>JAEEGL016677463.1_pt1 | contig 10195 bp, 10 predicted proteins | sample 9134231 | NCBI WGS metagenome assembly JAEEGL01 (sample SAMN16246548, study PRJNA631951) | gut metagenome | biome: gut microbiome; feature: rumen; material: fiber-attached | host: Bos | place: Iran: Karaj | collected 2018-10
ATCGGATCGATTTTATCCCTGATCTATGTAGGGATGATGTCAGCCACACCCATTCAGGTCAGATATGAAAATGATACCGTAATCTGCCATCAGCTGAGGGATGAATACAAAATTCCGAAGAGCGAGATACAGTCCGTTGAATGCGGAAATCTCTCCGAACTGAGTGCGATGCGAGTTGCAGGTACCGGAATGGAAAACGTGGCAAAAGGAAACTTCACGGTAAACGGTGAGAACGGATGCAGATTATACTTAAATCCCCAGGCGGGAAGATACATTAAAATCGTTACCGCGGACCGGACTTATTACATCAGCGCAAATACGGCAGAAGAGACGGATGCGCTGTATGAAATGCTGAAATAAATATAATAAATCCATAAATCCACCCCTCCTGATTCGTTACATAATTGTAAGCGAAAAAAGGAGGGGTTTTTATGTCTCGGAAAAAATATATCACAGCAGTTGCATTGTTAGGTCTCGCGATACTGGTTCTGCCGGGGTGCACAAAGAAGAATACGCAGGCGCAGGGACAGAGTGGAACGGGAGTCCCGGATTCGTCTTTCTCAACCGACTCAAATACATCCGAACCCGCAAGCGAAAGCAAGGGTGGAAGCAATGTCGGTTCGTTGCTCAGTACCGCAGCTTTGGCATTTCACGCGGATAAAGTAACGAAGGTCGGAAATCATACCTATTACTCGGAGGATGTATACGGCAACCGGGACATGGATGACGAGAGGAAAAAAGCACTTATGGAGAGAATGGAAAAGGCCGACGAAACTCTGACGGAAGATGTTTATGTCTATGGATTCGGTGAGTCGGAAACCAGAGGAGAATTCCGTTTCTTCGGATACGCATATCAGGCCGGAATCGTTTTGGAAGACATCGAAATGGGCGCATGGTACGGTCCTGCCAACGGATATGTATGGAGCAGAAGGGATTTTACAAAGAATCAGCAGGCGTTTGACAGTCAGAATCTGGCATCTTTCGACGATGTTCTGGAAACCGTTTATGAGGACGCGAAAGAGAATAAGGACCAAATGGTAAAAGAACGAATCAACGGATTCTATGTTTTGAAGGCAAAAGAAAACGGAGAACTGTACTACGAATTTCGTATAAACAGGTACAGCACGGTTAGGGTGGACGCAAAGACCGGCACCATCGTTCAGGCATACTATTTTGACGGAATTTATACTTAAAGTTTTGCTTATGCGATGCCGCTTATAGTATAATGCATATGTGGAGGAAACCCGAATGAACAGAAAAGCTTCAACTGCATTATGCATCGCATCCATTGTCAGTTCGTTTCTTTGGATACCGATTGACATTCTTGTAATATTTATTACAAACATAAACGGACTGGCGGCAAGGAACCAGACGGGACAGTATGTGTTTGGTGATTTTCTCCTGTTGTCGCTTTTCTTCGTGGCAATTGCGTTCTCGCCGATTTGCGCACTGGTCTTCGCCATCATCGCGAAATTCCAGGATAAAAAATATCTCTTTCCGACGATTCTCATTATCGCGTATGCGGTATTCACACTCGTAACGGTCGGATTTGTTGCGGTAGTTGTACTCGTGGTAATGTCTGCAATCGCCGGCGGGCAAATGATATATCAGGATATATTCAGCCATTTGTGACATTTGATATGAATGAAAGCCCTCGGGGAACCGGGGGCTTTTCGTTTGTATGCGGAGTTATAAACAGGAGAAAACTACAATGAATTAGAAAAAAGTATTATAATAGTATAAGTTGTTGAAAAAAGATTACTTCAAATGAAGGAAAATCCGGAATGGGCAAAAGCACACGTTGTCTTTTTGACAGTGATATTGCATCGTTTCTTGCAAAAGATGCTGATTCGATTTTCGGCATTCTTTGCGATAATTATCATGGCGATGCATTAACGACTCAGAGAGAGGCATGGAAAAAAGAAATAGAGATTCTGCAAAGCTCGTTGATTCCGTGGAAGGAATCGAACGGGCGAATTGTGTTTGAGTATGACATTCCCCGTTTGGGAAAAAGAATCGATGTCGTGTTGCTTTTGAAGGGAATCATCTTTTGCCTGGAGTTCAAAGTCGGCGAAGCCGAGATTCATGAAAAAGACGTCGATCAGGTGTTGGATTATGCGCTGGATTTGAATAACTTCCATAAATACAGCCAGGGAAAGGTCATCGTTCCCATCCTCATCGCAACCAAGTATAAAAATTCATCAACGGAAATCATGCGATCGGCATACAGTGATATGGTGATTAATCCATTGAAAGCTGGTGAAGACGGTATCGCTGATTTAATTACACTTGTAGTACTAAAATATCCATGCGAATCTCCGGTTCATATGAACTGGATCATCAGCCCCTATGCTCCTACACCGACGATTATCGAAGCGGCGAGAACGCTTTATGAGAGTCATTCCGTAGAAGATATCACCAGACATGAAGCGGATCAGGTTACAACGGACAAAACGATAGCATACATTCTTGATGTAATACAAAAGAGCAAACAGAACGGTGAAAAGAGTATTTGTTTTGTAACCGGTGTCCCGGGAGCGGGGAAAACGCTGGTTGGTTTGGATGTTGCCGTAAAGCAGACGTATCAGGGGTCTGACAAACCGAAAGAAGATGAAGGTGCGGTATATCTGTCCGGTAACGGACCGCTCGTTGCGGTGTAGAATGAGGCACTTGCAAAAGACAATTTTGAAAAATGCAAGGAACGTGGCGAGAAAAAGAAACTGTCGGATTCCAGACGTGAGGTCGGTAAGTTCATTCAGATTATCCATCGTTATCGTGACAATATGCTTGCAAAGATTAAAAATCCGGTTGAAAACGGAGTGCTGGAAATTGATCCGGAAAAAGCTGTAAAACTACAGGCGGCCGGATACGGTGAAGTAGAACATGTTGCGATTTTTGACGAAGCACAAAGATCCTGGACGCATAAAAGGCTGGCTGATTACTTAAAACGAGGCGGTACTTACGGCAATAAGCTGAAGGTTCCAAATTTTCCGATGTCCGAAGCTTCTTTTCTGATATGGTCTTTGGATCAGCGCGAAGACTGGGCAACGATTGTCTGTCTAGTAGGAGGCGGTCAGGAGATTAATACGGGGGAAGCCGGAATCTCGGAATGGATTAAGTCGTTAAACGAAACATTTACACATTGGAAAGTGTATATTTCCCCGCAGCTAACCGAACCTGAATATGCAGAGGGAAAGGTAAACGAACTGCTTGCGTACAATAAGAATGTCACGTATTCCAACGAGTTGCATTTGGGGGTATCGTTGCGTTCCTACAGAGCAGAAAAACTTTCTGCATTTGTGCATGCATTGCTTGAAATTGATGAGAATGCGGCATCCATTTATGCCGAGATTAATGAGAATTATCCTATCGTGTTAACAAGGGATATGGAAAAAGCACGAAGATGGCTGCATGAAAAGGTAAGAGGAACGGAGCGGACGGGTGTTTTGATTACCAAAGAATCTGCAAGATATAAACCGCTTGGCGTACATGTTCTGCAATCGGATGTCGAGAACGCTGTTCACTGGTTTTTGGAAGATAAGGTGGATACCAGATCGTCCAACTATCTGGAAGACGCGGCGACGGAGATTCAGGTTCAGGGCTTGGAACTGGATTATACCTGCCTTCTGTGGGATGCGGACATGCGTTACGAGAACGGAAAATGGCATTATTATAAATTCAACAGCCAGACCAAATGGGTTGAATTGATTGATAATACGGAGAGTCGGCATGAACAGATGAAGTATATGCTGAACGCGTATAGAGTGCTTCTTACCCGGGCGAGAGCCGGAATGGTAATCTGCGTGCCGGAAGGAAACAATCATAAAACGACCAGCGGATTCTGGGAAGACAGTACGAGACTGCCGGAATACTATAATGGTACGTATGAATATTTGAAAAGTTTGGGACTGAAAGAGATTTAGATTAATGAAAGTAGTCAGAGTGGTTGCGGCGGTGATTCGGGACGGAGACCGCATCTTTGCGACACAGCGCGGATACGGAGAATACAAGGACGGATGGGAGTTTCCGGGCGGTAAAATCGAACCCGGAGAAACACCGCAGGAAGCGCTGAAACGGGAAATCAAAGAAGAACTCGATACAACTATAGTTGTAGGACAATTAATTGACACGATTGAATACGACTATCCGAATTTTCATTTGTCGATGGATTGTTTCTGGTGCGAGATTGCAAGCGGTGACCTTGTTTTGAAAGAACACGAGGCGGCAAAATGGCTGACAAAAGATCAGCTTGATTCGGTGGACTGGTTGCCGGCGGATGTGACATTGATTAATCAAATCAGAGAAGAAATACAAATGTAATAGCATTAATGGAGATACGAGATGGATTACGCCTACAGCATTCTGATGGGAATATTTGCGATTGCGCTGTTCTTGTACGGGCTTTTGATTTTTCTTTCGAAAGATATTCTGCTGATTGTAAGGCACTGGGCAGCAAAAGTGACGGACAAGAAACGCTATGCAAGGCAGTTCGGGAAGGTTATAATGATTGTGTCGACGGCCCCGCTTGCCAGCGCACTGGTAGCGTTGCCGGGCTCTTTTATGATTTTTCCCGCGGTTATCGTTCTGATTGGCGGAATTGTGGGCGGAATTGTAATCGGCGTGCGCATTATGCCGAAAGAAGATAGTGGCGAAGATGCCGAAGATGGGGTAGAATAGCAATATGAGCAAAGTAATCAGAAAAAAATGGAAAGCCCCGAAAAAGGGATTTGACGGATGGTATTTTAAAGTTCAGACGAACGAGGATACCTTCGTTTTTATTGCGTCCATCAGCGTGAGCGATGAGGATTCGGCGGCGAATCTTCAGATCGCGAACAAGGACGGCCTCTGGAACGTGGAATTCACGGCGGACTGCTTTGAACAAAAAGGCGGAAATATTATCCTGGGCGACAACCGGTTTGGCAAAAACGGCATTGCGATTAACGTGACAACGGCGGATTTGCGGGCGAAAGGAAAACTGGAGTTCAGCGATTTTACACCCATTAAATACGACATTATGGGACCGTTTGTAATGGTGCCGTTTATGGAATGCCGGCACAGCGTCATAAGTATGCGGCATAAGGTAAACGGTTCGCTTACGATGAACGGGAAAAAATACGAATTTAACGATGCGTTCGGATACTGGGAGGGCGACCGCGGTGTGTCGTTCCCGTCGGAGTATTTGTGGACGCAGACCGCATTCGAGGACGGCTCGCTGATGCTGTCCGTTGCGGAGATTCCGATGGGGAACAAATGCTTTACCGGCATCATCGGAATCGTAAATTACAAAGGAAAAGAGTATCGCCTTGCGACATACAGCGGCGCGAAAATCCGTTACCTAAAGGACCGGCGCGTCTGCATCACGCAGGGGGACATGCGGCTTGAAGCGAAGCTTTACAGGCAGGAGGGACATGCGTTCCTGGCGCCGGAACAGGGCGATTTAAACCGTATTATTCACGAGAATTTAACCAGCACGGCGGCATACCGATTCCGCGTGGGAGAGGAAACGCTGTTTGCGTTCAAAACGGACACAGCTTCGTTTGAATATGAATATCAGAAATAGTTAACCGGAGAAGCGAATGAGACTTACAATCGCCATTGTATTCGCTATCATGATTGTTGCGCTGATCATCTGCGCAATTATGGCGAGCCGATCGAAGAAAGCAATCGGCTTGGTGGTGGCTTTTGCGGTCACATGCATTATTTTCCCGATTGTCGGCAATCTTATTATCACAGTTTCCACATCGGAAAAGCTGTCCACGATAGGTTATTATATTTACTTCATCGGCATGGATATGATTATGTATTCCATGTTTTACTTTGCTTTGCGATACTGCCGCGTGAAGAAAAGTTATAAGTTCCTGCGCATCCTTGTCGTGACGCTTAGTCTTATCGATGTAGTACAATTGCTCTTAAATCCGCTTCTGCATCATGCGTTTGCGACGGAGCGGATAGTGGTGTACGGTGCGGATTATTACCGCCTGATTCCGTATTTCGGACAGACATTCCACCGCGTGGTTTGCTACGGCATCCTTGCAATGATTTTCGTGATTTTCCTCATCAGAAGAGCGACGACGCCGCGAATTTACGCGGAGCGTTACAGCTCGATTCTGTTCTGCATGCTGATTGCGGCGATTGCCGAGACATATTTTATCTTCTCCAAAACGCCGATTGATATTTCGATGATTGCGTTCGGTATTTTCGGCCTGACGCTTTACTATTTCGCGATTCATTACCGTTCGCTGAGGCTTTTGGACCGCATGCTTTCGGACCTTGTGTCCGAGATGACGCAGTCGATTATGTTTTTTGATTCGCACGGCGGCTGCATTTGGGCAAATGACGCGGCGGTGGCGCAGATGGGAATCGACCGCAGAAATTTTGAACTTGCCGACGCAAAAATCGAAGAAATGTTCCCGAATCTCCCGACCATCAATGACTGGACGCAGGAGTATACGAAGGGCGAAGGAGAGGATTTCCGCTATTACATCCTCAAAAAGCAGGCGGTGCGCGATGCACGCGGCCGTGTGACCGGTTCTTTCCTGGGAATTGAGGATAAAACTTCGGAATACCAGGAACTTGCACAGCAAAGGTATTTGGCCCGCCACGACTCCTTAACCGGGCTTTATAACCGTGATTATCTGTACAAAAGGATTCTCGAGCGAATCGATGAACACCCGCAGGAAGGGTATTACATCGGCTTTTTGAACGTTAAGAATTTTAAAATGGTCAACGATGTGTTCGGAAATGCCTTCGGCGATTACACGCTAAAATGCATTGCCGACAAACTCCGCGAGTTTGTGCCGGAAGGCGGTATTTACGGAAGAATCACGGGCGATTTGTTTGGATTTCTGGTGCCGATTTCGCATTTTAATCAGGAACGTCTGGTTAAGAATATGACGGCTTTTGTTGTGGAAGAAGGAGATGTTTCTTACTCGCCGTTCGTACAGATTGGAATTTATGAAATTGCACGCAGTGACCGCGACGTGGCCGTAATGTTCGACCGTGCGCACATGGCGCTGACTTCGATTAAGGACGATTATACCGAGAGGGTGGCGTATTACGACGACCATATGCGTTCGCAGGTGCTTTGGGAGCAGATGCTGAGCGCTCAGGTTGAGAAGGCGATTGAAGAGAAGCAGATTCGGCCGTACTACCAGCCGATTGTGGATGCGAAAGGCAAAGTGGTCGGAGCGGAGGCGCTTGCGCGTTGGAGACATCCGGAGAAAGGTTTCTTAAATCCGAGCGATTTTATCCCTGTATTCGAAAAGAACGGCATGATTGCGGACGTGGACCGCAGCATCTGGCGTTCGGCATGCGAAAAACTTGCATCATGGAAGAAGGAAGGCCGGGATATGTTCCTGTCCGTAAATATTTCGCCGAAGGATTTCTACTTCATGGATGTTGCGGAGGAACTGGTTGAGCTGACAAAGGAATACGAAATTGATCCGAAGAATCTCCGTGTGGAGATTACGGAAACGGTCATGATGTCCGATATCAAGAACCGGCTCGGAATTTTACGCCGGCTTAAGAAGGCGGGATTCATCGTCGAGATGGACGATTTCGGCAGCGGCTTCTCATCGCTGAACCTTTTGAAGGATATGCCGGTCGATGTGTTAAAAATCGACATGGTCTTCCTACGTGAGTCTGCCGAGAGGGACAGAGCCCGTACAATTGTGCGCAATATTATAAAATTAAGTCACGATTTAAGAATGACTTCCCTTACGGAAGGCGTGGAAACCGAGGAACAATTCAAGGCTTTGGCAGATATGGGCTGCCACCTCTTCCAGGGATTTTATTTTGTGAAACCGATGACCGATGAAGAGTTTGAGGAGTTTTGCAGGAAAGAGAAATAATGTCTTCGGATCATTCAAAAAACAGGTTTATAACAAATGCGTACAGATGGATTCTGAAATACGGAATCCCTCTGTTTGCGTTGGCGGTCATTTCACTGAATGTATCGCTGATTTTCGATAACGTTGTCTGGGGCGACGAGGCATTTTCCGGTAATATCATCCGCGGCGTAGGATTCGCGGGAATTTATCAAAAGGTTTATTACTGGGATAGCCATCCGCCGCTTTATTATTTTTACCTGCGAATCTGGACCTGGGTGCTCGGCGATCATACCTGGGTGCTGCATCTGGCATCGGTTGTGCCGTTTGCGGGCGGGGTGGTGCTGACGCTTACCTATATTCGCAAGAAGGTCGGCACGATTCCGGCGGCATTCTATCTGCTGATTACCGGACTTTCCGCGACCTGCGCGGAGTACAATCAGGAAATCCGCATGTACAATCTTTGCTTTTTGTTCATACTGTTTGCGGCTTATTTTTCATACCGTCTGATTGAGAAACCGCGCGCGTTCTTTTTCTGGGCGGGGCTTGTGCTTTCGGGCGTTGCCGCGGCGTATACGCACTACTACGGACTGGTTACGTCGGGACTTTTGCTTTTCGTAACCGGTGTCGCTGTATTTGTGAAAAATAAGGGAAAATCGTGGCTGCTCGGAGTTGGCGGAATTGCGGCATATCTGCTGCTGTACGCGCCATGGCTTCGCGTGCTGTTTTTGCAGATTATGTATGTGGAGGGCTCGTGGTGGATGGATCATCCCGACGGCCCGATGCTTTTGATTGATTTTGTGTTCGGCGGCGGACATCTAAAATACATCTTCCTTGCATTTGTGGTGCTTGTAAGCATCGCTGCGGTGGTTGTGGAAGTGCTGGATGCAAAGAAAGAACGAAAAGGGCGGTCCGAGGAAGTAACCGCAATGTGCATCTTTTGGGCAACGATTGCCCTGACCGTGACGTTCGCGTATGTTGCGAGTGCCGTGTTTAAGCCGATTCTCGTGAATCGCTACATGCATCCGATCATCCCGCTTGTGCTTTTTGCGATGATGGCGGCGATTGCAAGAATAATCAGGTGGGGAGCGGAAGGGGTTTCCGAGGAAGCGTTGAAGGACGAAGAAGCGGGGGATGCTGCTACAAAGGAAGTTCCGTGGTTCGAGACAGAATTGAAAGCCGTAAAATGTAAGCGTGGACGCATTGTTGTCATTGCTCTGGCGGTGGCATGGTTTGTCCTGCTCGTGCCGGCGCTGCTTGATTTTAAATACTACAGAAGTGTTTCCAGGAGCGAAAATCTTTACACAGAGCAAACTCTGGCATTGGTCGGCGAACCTTCCGAAGACGTGATATTTACGTCGCTCGGCGTACAGCATCTTGCCTGGACGGTATTGCAATATTATTACCCGGACAACGAAGTTTATAATCTGGATCCGACACAATTGGAAGACGAGCCGGATGAAATCTGGGCGTTTATGGGCTATGAAATGAGCGAGGAAAATCTCGGAATCATGAAAGCTCGCGGCTATAAATACTCGTATTATCCGAACGGAAACGTGGCAAAATATCCGTGCAAACTGTATCATTTCACGAAAACGGGTAACCCGGAAGAATAGAGGAGAACTATGTCCGAAGAAGCGAATAAATCACAACTCACCACGCTGTGCTATATCGAAAAGGACGGCAAGTACCTTATGATGCACCGCGTAAAGAAAAAGAACGACATCAACAAGGACAAGTGGATTGGTGTCGGCGGGCATTTTGAATACGGCGAAAGCCCGGAAGAATGCCTTTTACGTGAGGTCAAAGAGGAGACCGGCCTGACACTTTTGGACTATAAGGCACGCGGAATCATCACGTTTATTTATGGCGAAAATGTCGTTGAATACATGCATTTATTCACATCCGATTCTTTTGAGGGTGATTTGATTGAATGCGACGAAGGAGAGCTTGTCTGGGTCCCTGTAAGTGAGGTTCAAAACCTGCCGATCTGGGAGGGCGACAAGGTTTTCTTCAAACTTCTGGAGGAATGCGACGACTTCTTCCTCCTCAAACTCCGCTACAACGAGATTGACGAGCTGGTGGAGGTTAAAGTGCACTGACGGCATTCTTGTACAGGGTACCTACATGTGCTAAAATCAAATTTGTTGCAGGATTAGTCTATCGGTAGGGCGCCAGCTTCCCAAGCTGGATAGGCGGGTTCGACTCCCGTATCCTGCTCTAAATATGCGATGCACAATCGCGACAGGAAATTCGCGCTGCAAGCTTGCTTGTGAGCGCGTATTTTTTGTTGCGGTTGTATAGCGCGTACGCGCGTCTACCCGTTTCATTCTGAAACACCCCCCTCAAAACCCCTAAATAAGTGACTG
>JAEEGL017015912.1_pt1 | contig 10195 bp, 4 predicted proteins | sample 9134231 | NCBI WGS metagenome assembly JAEEGL01 (sample SAMN16246548, study PRJNA631951) | gut metagenome | biome: gut microbiome; feature: rumen; material: fiber-attached | host: Bos | place: Iran: Karaj | collected 2018-10
CAGGTGAAACCCTATATCGACCTCAAGGTGACGCAGTACAAACGTTACCAGTACACCAAGGTGCAGACCGAAAGCGACGCCCGCGATTTCGACGGCATCGCCAATGTGCCCGAAATCGGCTTTATCAGCAACGGCCAGTACACCGTGCTGCTGAACGACCGCGGTAGCGGCTTCTCTCGTTTCCGCAACATCATGCTAGGCCGATACCGTAAAATCAGTTCCGACCACTACGGCACCTACCTCTTTGTGCGCAACCTGCGCAACGACCACCTCTGGAGCGCCACCTACGCTCCGCTCGACGTGATGCCCGAAAGCTACCATGTCAGCTTTGCCAGCGACAAAATCAAATATTCGCGTATCGACGACTCCATCGTGACCCAGACCGAGGTGACCGTGCTCAAGGAACGCAGTGCCGAACTGCGCCGATACACCTTCTTCAACAACGGCAGCACCGATGTAGACCTAGAGATCACCTCCTACGGCGAGGTGGTGCTTGCCCCCGCCGCCGAAGACGAGAACCACCGCGTGTTCAACGGCATGAAGATTGAATCCGAATACAACGCCGAGCACGAAGCGCTCCTCTTCAACCGTCCGGGAGGCAACAACACCCACCACTACATGCTGCACAAGCTCTGGGTGGACGACACAGAGCCCCTCGACAAAGAGACTACCGGCCAGAAGCGCGACGCACTTGTCGAATACGAGACCTCGCGCATCAAGTTCCTCGGACGCGGAGGCAGTCTGCGACACGCCGACATCATCGAAAGCCGCCGTACCCTCACCGGCACGGTGGGCACCACCCTCGACCCCGTGATGTCAATGCGCCGCCGCATCCACATCCCCGCCGGCAAAAGCGCCGAAGCCTACATCCTCACCGGCTTCGCCAAAGCCAAGGAACAGCTGCTGCAAGTGTCGGAACAGTACCGGAGCTCTGTCGACATCGAACACGCCTTCAAAACCGCCTCCGTGTTCAACAACATGCGCACCAACCTCTCACTGCTCAAAGGCAGCCAGATGCGGCTTTACAACAACATCTCGAAATACATGGCGCAGACCGCCACGCTGGGCAACCACCGCAACGACATCCTGGCGCGCAACACCCTGTCGCAAAGCGGACTGTGGCGATTCGGCATCAGCGGCGACCTAGCCATACTGCTCATGGAGATTGACAACGCCGAAAAATCAGGCTTCGCCAAAGAGATGCTGCGTGCATTCGAATATTTCAAGGTCCACGGTCTGCGGCTCGATATGGTCTTCATCAATGACGCACCCGAGCGCGAACGGGAAGGACTGAAGCATTTCATCACCAACATAGCCAACACCGAGCACCTGTGGGCCACCCATAGCGATGCTGGCAAGGTCTATGTGCTCGACGGCAACGACCTCAGCGAAGCGGAGCGCATCCTGCTCCACACTGTGGCGCGTCTCTCCTTCAACACCAAGGAAGGGTTGACCATCGCCGAGCAGCTGCACCGTCTGGAGACCGCCAACCAGCACTATCAGAACCAGATTGAATATCCCGTGCTGCGTCCGAAGAAAGAGTTCCGCGTCTGGAGCGACCTGGCCTTCTACAACCAGTACGGCGGTTTCGACCGCGAGGGACGCGACTATGTGGTGACCAACACCAACACCCCCATGCCGTGGGTCAATGTCATTGCCAATGACGGAAGTTTCTGCAATGGTACCTTCGGCTGCGTGGTCAGCTCCACCATGGCAGGCTTCACCTTCGCCTACAATGCCCAGCAGTTCAAACTCACCGGCTGGAGCAACGACATCGTCCGCGACAATGCCAGCGAGATGTTCCTTATCGACAAGCACCAGTTTGTCCCCGCCACCGCCCGTCACGGACAAGGCTTCTCGGCCTTCGACGCCGACTACGACGACATGCATGTCGATGTGCGTGTTTTCGTCGCCAGCCAGCGCATGGAGAAATACTACCAGATTCGTGTGGTCAACACCACCGACACGCCCCGGGAGTTGCAGCTCGACATGGTCTACAAGCTGGTTCTCGGCATGAGCGAGGAGCAGACCGCCCGCTATCTCTATTCCGAATGGGACGAGACGAGCAACAGCGTCCTCGTACGCAACGTCTACCACCCCATCTACCGCGACAAGGTGATTCGTCTGACTGCCACCGAGCCCCTCACCGACATCTCGCTCAACTACCCCAACCGCAAACGCATCGGTCTGACGCTGGACCTCCCCGCTCAAGGGACGAAAGAACTGGCCTTTGTCATCGCCGTCGAAGAGGCCGATTCAACATCGCGCAATGCGAAACCCGAAACGTTGAATATCCCTGCCATCAATGCCGAATTCCAGCGCGTGGTAGCTTTCTGGGACGAGAGACTCGGCCATATCCAGGTCGAAACCCCCGACCGTTCGCTGAACTACATGCTCAACCGTTGGTATCTCTATCAGGTCTACGCTTCGCGACTCTTCGCCCGTGCCGGATTCTACCAAGTCGGTGGTGCCACCGGTTTCCGCGACCAGCTGCAGGACGTCATGAGCGTCCTCTACAGCGATCCCGGCTACGCCCGCCGGCAGATTCTCGACCATGCCGCCCATCAGTTTGCCGAAGGCGACGTCCTCCACTGGTGGCACGCCAATATGCACCTCGGTGCCCGCACCACCTTCAGCGACGACTACCTCTGGCTTGTCTTCGTCACCTACCAGTATGTCAAAGTCACCGGCGACACCGCCATCCTCAACGAGACGGTGCCCTTCTGCCAAGCCGACCAACTGGCCCCCGGCGAAGCAGAACGCGGCATGAACTACTCGATTCCCAATGGCGACAACGATCCGCATTTCGAATACGCCACGCTCTACGAACACCTGAAGCGTTCCCTCAACCGCTCCATGAGCCGCATCGGCATCCACGGACTCCCGCTGATGGGCTGCGGCGACTGGAACGACGGCATGAGTACCGTCGGTGTCGAAAACCGCGGCGAGAGCGTCTGGGTGGCCTTCTTCCTCGCCGACCTGCTACCCAAGATGGAGCAGTTGACCCAGATGGTGCCCGGTGCCGACCTCGCCTACTGCGAGGAGCTTTCGGCCTTCCGCGACAGACTCGTCAGCGCCATCCAGAAATCCGCCTGGGACGGTGCCTGGTTCCTCCGCGCCTACTACGACAACGGCGACCCCAGGGGCAGCCGCAACAACGCCGAGTGCCAGATTGACCTCATCAGCCAAGCTTGGAGCATCCTCACCGATGTCGCCACCCCCGCCCAGAAGGAATCTGTCATGCGCGAGACCGACAACCGACTCGTCAACCGCGAACACGAAATCATCCAACTGCTCACCCCCGCCTTCCACAATTCGCAGCCGTCGCCGGGCTACATCATGAACTACCCCATCGGCGTGCGCGAAAACGGCGGACAGTACACCCACGGCGCCATGTGGTACATCATGGCCCAGCTGAAAGAGGGACGCTACGACATGGCCTACTTCCTCTACTCGCTCATCAACCCCATCCACCGCACCCAGACCCTCGCCGACGTGCTCAAGTACAAAGTCGAGCCCTTCTGCATCGCTGCCGACATCTACAGCAACCCGCAGCACCCCGGTCGCGGCGGTTGGACCTGGTACACCGGCTCCGCCTCATGGGCCTACAAGACCGGCATCGAGAATATCCTGGGTCTCTGCAAAGAGGGCGACAAAGTCACCCTCGATCCGCGTGTCCCCACCGAATGGGCCAACTTCACCATCCGCTACAAGTTCGGCACCTCGCTCTACATCATCCGTTACGAACGTGGCACCACTCCTGTCAAGGAAAAAACCGTCATCGATCTCGTCGACGACGGACAGCAGCACGAAGTGACGATACACTAATTTTTACAAAAACGGTAACGAAAACATGAAACGATACTTGTTTTTCATCCTGTTGCTTTCGGGATTGGCGCTGTCGGTTCGAGCACAGTACGTTTCTTCTTATTACTATCGCAACATCGTGACCGTCGCCTCCTCCAATGGCCGCTATCACGCCAAGTGCATCCCCGCCCGCAACATCGAAAACACCGTTTTCGGCTCCACCGAAGTCTTCGAAGCGCAAAGCGGGCAGACGCTCTACACCATCCCCACCTCTCTTGCCGACGGCTACACCTTTGTCAGCAACGACGGTCAGACAGTGCTTCATCTGGTAAACCGAGAACTCCATTTTGATGACGAGCCCCTCATCGCCCATGCCGTCACCTTCTATCACAAAGGCACACTGTCAGGACGGCATATAATGAACGAGCTCCTCTCCGACAAATACTGTCGACGGCTTTTCTACTATAAAGACGCCATTTTCAACCCCGACAGCAACCTCCAATTCCAGTCCCAGCCTGTACCGTCGGAGCGGGACAAATTACTTCTCGACTTTCCCGCTTTCGCCGACGGCGACACCGTCTTTGTCTACACCGCCACACGCCAGCTGCTCCGCATCCACCTCCCCTCGCAACATATCGACATCCTCCCCTTTTCCTACCACTCCGAAGCCCAGCTGCGTCACCTCATCGACAACGGGCACCCCCCTGTCCGCATCAACGGTTTCGGCCACAATAACATCGTCGATACCGTGCGGTTCAAGTGTCCCAGCGAATATGTGCAGATAAAAGGGCTGGACCATGAGGAAGCCCTTGCCGCACAGATGCATATGGTGCCCCAAGGCGACACCTATAGCACCCAATACAAATACTACTATATCCGAATGCTTCTCCGCATCGACCGGAAAGGGAACGCCACCATCGTCCAGCTCGACAATAGCGACAGCCTGTCTGAAAAGGCTATCCGCAGAGCCGTGTCGCGATTGGAATATTACGTAGACGATTTCCCCGACGGCATCGACTGCTGGTACCAGAAACTCTTCGGCAGCATGCGCAAGCGCAACAAACACGTCGCCCGCCGCGAAGGCACCCGGGAATGGGAGCAGCGGCAAGCCCGCTACAAACAGCGTATCGTGGCCGACAGCATCGACGGCGTCTACATTCCCCGCAATATGGAAGACTGCTTCCACACCCTCGACTCCCTGCTCAATCCGCACGACCGCAACAACATCCAAGCCTGCAACGGCGAATTGGGACAATTCCATTTCAGCTTAGGACTGTGGATACGCAACAACTGGGGGCTGTGGGGAGGCTCCCGATTGCAGCGTTATCTTTACGACCGCGGCACTTATCACCCTGACGACATGTCTGGTCAAATACTTCGCTTCTATTACGATCACCTCTGGGGTCGCGACAGTGCCTGGCAAGCTTTCGACACCACCCTCGTACCCCCACCCCCACCCGACACCGCAACTGTTGCAATCACCCGATATCGTGTTGTCGACCGTCAAATGAAGCGAATCCTCGACCGAGTGATCGACGGAAAAACCTGCTTCAGCAGTGAAGATCAAGAAGACTTCCCGCTGGAAGAAGAAGTCTACTGTATTATGGAATTGCAGTGCTTTCCCACCGATGACAGCACCTTCGCTGAGTTATCCAAAGAGCTTGCCGAATATAGCGAGTATATCACAGACCTATCGTGCAAAAATCCCTCACCGAAACATCCTTTCTATTGCGACAAGCCCTTCGTCTTGCTCACTGTTGCAAGTTATGAGGACTACCAGAAACGTCCCGTCAAAGGGTATATCCATTACCGTGGACACAACTTCTACCTTGTCGACAATGGCACGCCCCTAGAACAGTTTGACAAACTCATCAAACCCACCCAGAAAACCAGACGTTTCTGGAAACCCCGGAAATACCTCCTCGACGAAGAGATACGCTACAACCACACCTATACCTTCCAAAACAACCAATGGTATATCATCCACGAGCTTTGACCGTCCTTCTATTCGTACATTTGCATGATTCATTCTGATGCTTTCTCTCCTATGAAAAACCGTACTTTCCTATTCAGCCTTACAATACTCTTCCTGCTGTGCGCCCCCGACATTCAAGCCCAGAGCCCCCAAAAGGGAGCCTCCCGAAGCAAAGCGCTCACCTTTGAGGTCAACGGAGTGAAATTCAATATGATTCACGTTGAGGGCGGCAGTTTCGACATGGGACTCACCGAACAGGAACGGAAAGAGATTTCCATGAGCGAAGATGAAGAGCCTATGCACAATGTCCAACTGGCGAGTTATTATCTCTGCGAAACAGAAGTTACCGAGGCGCTGTTCAACGCCGTTCTCGGAATCGATGGTGGCAGCGACCTGCCCCGAAGCGGCGTCACCCGCCACGACTGCGACCTGTTCCTGAGCAAGCTCAACGAACTCACCGGCAAACAATTCCGTCTACCCACCGAAGCCGAATGGGAATATGCCGCCCGAGGGGGAAAGCGTAGCCAAGGATACCCCTATGCCGGCTCGAACGACGCACGGGAGGTTGCCTGGTACAAAGACAACAGCGGCGGCAAAGCCCATCCCGTCAAAGGGAAGCAGGCCAACGAGCTGGGGCTGTACGACATGTCCGGCAACGTCGCCGAGTGGTGCAGCGACAAGACCGGATGGAATGACGACTACTATGCCGTGTCGCCCTGGGTGAATCCTCAAGGATACGAAGACTACTACATCTATCAATTGAATGTCGTCAAGGCTGACCATTACATTGTCAGGGGAGGCTGTTACACCTCCAATGGAGTCTCCTGTTACGCAGCCGTGCGAAACAAGGAGCACTACAATTACCATTCAGAGACCACCGGCTTCCGCATCGCCTTGAGCGACGAAAAGAACGCCGACCCTCGCAAAAACGACAACACTTCCGGTGTAACCATCACGGCCAATGGAGTCTGTTTTAAGATGATACGGGTAGACGGCGGCACTTTCACCATGGGCTTCAACGATACCGACCGACAAAAAGAGACTGTCCCCTATGAAGACTCCACGGAAGTGACCCATACCGTGAAGGTAAGCAGTTTTTATATCGGTGAGACCGAAGTCACCCAAGCACTCTGGACGGCAGTGATGGGGGCAAAGAAAGACAATTTCCGTAACGATGCTTTTCCCGCCGTAGGGGTTTCGTGGGATGAGTGCCAAGAGTTTATCCAGCGCCTCAACCAACTGACAGGACATATTTTCCGGCTCCCCACCGAAGCCGAGTGGGAATTTGCCGCCCGGGGAGGCAAGAAAAGCCAAGGATTTCTCTATGCCGGCAGCGACAATGCCATCGATGCCGGATGGAGCTGGGCCAATATGCTCGGCAGTGTACAACCCGTGGCGACCAAAAAGCCCAACGAACTAGGGCTGTACGACATGACCGGCAATGTCGCCGAATGGTGCAGTGACTGGTATGAAGAACAATATTACCGCCATTCGCCCAAGAGCAACCCCCAAGGACCCGAAGAAGGAAAATACAGGGTCTGTCGCGGCGGATACTGGAACAACGATCCTTTCGGCATTTATGTACGTCAGTACGAAATCCCGACGCTCCATCTCAACGAAATGGTAGCTTATTCCCTTCCCTACAACGGGCTGCGGCTGGTGATGGTCAAGTAGCTATTCCATTGTGGCAATCTGGATAATGATCTTCTCCAGCTTGGAGCGCATCTGGCTGCCGCTGCAGTCGTACTCGTTGCAGATGACGGCGAAAGTGTAGCGGTTGTTTTTGGCGGTGGTGACATATCCGGCAAAGGCACGGACGCCATTGACCGAGCCCGTCTTCATGTGGACTTTGATTCCCGAAGGGAGCTCTTTGAGCATATTCTTCACCGTACCATTCTCCCCTGCCAGCGCGAGCGAGTTGAGATAGTCCGTGAAGAAAGGCTTCTGCGTCATCGCCATCAAGAAGCGGCAGACAAAATCTGTCGTGACCCTGTTACAGCGCGAGAGTCCGCTGCCGTCTTCCAAGACAATGCCCTTAGCGTCGACATTGCTGCTCTTGATGAAGTCGTTGACCACGCGGGCTCCATTGGAGTAGCTTCCCATACCCAGAACCTTGTAGCCAAGATATTTGTAGATAGCCTCCGCATAAGTATTGTTGGAAGTCTTGTTGGTATATTGCGCAATAACGTAATAAGTCGGCGAGGTGAAGTCAACCAATGTCGTCAAGTTCGACTGGCGGCGGAGCGATTCCGAAGAGGCACCCGACACCTTGATGTTGTGGTTGCGGAGATAGGTGGTGAACAAGTCGGCACACGCCTGGCCCGGTTTGGGCAGAGAGGCACGGATGGCAAAGTTTTTCGAATCGGCCGGCACCGTACCCGTGCAGGTGCGTATGGTCGACACCGGGTCGCCGTAGACGATCACTTGGTCGCCCGACTTGGCGGCGCCCGTCATCACCTCGTTGATGACATGGACCGTAAGCCCCTGCGGCGACATACGGCTGATGGTAGCCGGATAGCCCTGACGCATGCCCGGATTGAAATAGATGAAAAACATGTTCTCGTGAAAATTGAGTCCTGAGACACCGCTACCATAGTAGTTGCCAATGTCGCTCCACTGCCAAGAGTCATGAACAGGATGGTTGTCGAAGATGGTGGCGTCGAAGCACACCCGTCCGTCGACAGCGCGTATGCCCGCCCGGCTCATCGCCCGATGCCAGGTGGCAAAGAGTGTATCCGGCACTGTCTGCTTGTAGCGATACGATCCCAGCAGCGGATCGCCGCCACCGAGAATGTAAATGTCACCCCGCAGGGTACCTTTCTCATCTATTGTACCCGAATAGGCCAACGTGGTGGTGAAACGGAAATTACTGCCCAACTTCTCAAAACCCGCCGCGGTGGTGAAGAGTTTGGTCACCGAGGCAGGGATTACCGCATGTTGCGAGTTGAAACCATAAATCTCCTTTTTCTTGTCGACACTGTAGACGCTGACAGCAAGGGTGGCGTGGCGGAGCGACTCGTCGCGGGAGAGATCCTGCACCGATTTGTCGAGCGACGCAGTGTTCTGAGCCAAGAGAGAGAATGACAGACAGCAGAAAGCGATGATAGCGATATGGCGTTTCATGGTTTAAACGGTTTTTATTTGTCTTAACAAGTTTTTCTATGCAAGCGAGGCATTGACAGAATCGATGAAATCCAGCAATTTTTCTCGTCCGAAGCCTGTTGCCGAAGAGGTGATGAACATCAGCGGCATTTCCTCCCATGTCTCGGCGAGCGCCTTCTTGAAGGTATTGACATTGCGTGCCGTCTCGCGCTGATTTTGTTTGTCGACCTTGGTAAAAACGATTGACAGCGGCACACCGTTGCCGCCCAGAAAGTTGATGAAATCCAAATCGATCTGTTGGGGCGGGATACGCGAATCGACGAGTACAAAAGTATTGGCCAGCGTCTCGCGGTGGAGGAAATAGTCCGAAATCATCTTCTGCCAGGCAGCGCGTGACTTTTTAGAGACACGTGCAAAACCATAGCCCGGCAGGTCGACGATATACCACGCACCGTTCATCAAAAAATGATTGATAAGCTGCGTCTTGCCCGGCTGGACACTCGTCTTTGCCAGTCCCTTGTTTCGGGTAAGCATATTAATGAGGGACGATTTTCCCACATTGGAGCGACCGATGAAGGCATATTCCGGCAGTCCCGTATCGGGACATTTGCGATAATCGCTGTTGCTTACTACAAAAGAGGCCGTCTTGATTTCCATAGATACGGTTAGTTATGCTTTCTGTTTTTCATAAAGTTGTCCAGCATTTCGCGACGTTGCTGGCGGCGTTGTTCGCGGCGTTGCTGGCGGCGTTGCTGGCGTTGCTGGCGTTTTTCTTCGGGCGATTCCGTCGAGGCGGCGCGCAGGCGTGCCTTTTTGGCGTTTTTAAGATGTTGCAGTTCGGCACGCTCGTCCCCTTCACTGCTGTTCTTCCACCAAGGAAGACGCTGCATGTTGATTCGGAAGAATCTATGACGTTCGAACTGCTGGTTGCGGGCTTCATAGCTTTGGAAATGGCGTTCTTTCTTCTCCGGGTATATGTCGCGAAGCGTAAGGAGAATGCCCGTCTCGTCAGTCTCGCCAAACTCATGGTTGTAGGCAGTACCGAACGAGCGCATGGTAGCCGAGAGATTCATATAGGCATTGACCAGAGGAGGCACTGCGGAATCAAGTTCGCGCACCGAACGCACCAAGATTTGGTAATCCTCCTTATAGTTGCGTCCATTGAAGAGAGCGTGGAGTTCGTTGAAGTCCGACTCGATCAGCAGCGGTTCGTTGGGCCACACCAGTCCGTCAGGGTCAGGGAAGTGCTTTTGGTAGAAATAGAGAATCAAGTCCTTGGCCCTGCGATTCATGTGGGAATACATCGTCACC
>JAEEGL017321622.1_pt1 | contig 10195 bp, 11 predicted proteins | sample 9134231 | NCBI WGS metagenome assembly JAEEGL01 (sample SAMN16246548, study PRJNA631951) | gut metagenome | biome: gut microbiome; feature: rumen; material: fiber-attached | host: Bos | place: Iran: Karaj | collected 2018-10
ACTTCTTGTATATATCCCTGAGCTTGCATATCATCAGGTGATAATGTTTTATCGAAGTCATAACAAATTGCTAAAACCGGCTTGTTTTCCTTGCTTTTTCTATTTTCTGTCATAAAATATTCCTCCTTTCGACAGAAATTGATAATTACTTCTCTACTAATAAAATCTATAATATGGTGACATTTGTGACCTTATTTTTAAGATTATATTATAATTCAGCGAATTGCACAATATAATGTTGATTGAAGACGCGAAATTTGACAACAAACCAATCTCTATATATTGCACTTAAGGTCATTTACACGTCATCGAATCACACAATCGCCTTTTTTACGGTACTTTTTTACATCAACGCATAAAGAAAATGGCATACAATCTACATATTACTGTAGATCGTATGCCCTAATAATATCGGGGACTCAATTCCGTTTGTGCCTTAATAATATTTAGATTTGATTATCGCTCTTAAATCACTTGTTTGCTGTATGCTATTAATGACCTTCACCTTCGCATAATTTGCGGTAGCGAACATTTCTGATGTTTCGTCGATGATGGTTCTTATAGTAGAAAATGTATCAAGCCCGGCTTCTCCGACATCGAGCTTCGATCTACATATCTGTGATAGAGTTAAGCCGCCTGTGACTGCATTTGAGAGCATAATTGCGGCATATGTTTCCTCTTCAGGATATAAATTAGTAGACGAACTCATATCGAAGTCTTTTTCTGTGTAATCTTTATAATTGCACATTTGTATTGCCTCCATTCGTCATAGTTAATCTAACATGATTAGTATGATCGAATGGAAGAGAAAACAGAATATTATTCGAAAATAGATGATAAATGTTCCTTAACATTATTCAACTTTTTGGCATCACCTTCTTCCGTACCATAAATTAGCAATCCTATATCAACCTCTCTGTCTTTTATATAATATCCAGATTCTCCTGTAACGAATTCGCTCGGATTCACCTCATATAAATTCTCAAAAAACGAATAATTCGAATCTATGAATTGTTTGGGATCATCAGTTATTATACATACCTTAATATTTCTTACACCGTTTTTATATTCTGTATTTGTTATTTTGAATATTGTATAGGATGTAACAGGATTAAAGTCAAAACATTCGAATAATTCTTCTTGTACACTTTCGTCCAAGTCATGAAATAGAATTGTTTTTTCTGTAAATCCCCAAATAGAATTAATTCCAATAATGTAAAAAACAAACAATCCTAACAAAAAAATTGTAAAAATAATAATAATCTTTTTCATTTACCCATTCAAAATTGCATTTATATCATCAACAGAAGTTAATCTATATCCTTTCTCCCAAGTTATTGTTGAAACTAACTCGCCATAAATCGGATATTCGCGTGCCAGTCCTGTTTCATGAAGTCTGTGTAGCTTATAGTCATTACCTTCTGCATGATATCCCCATTCATAATAATCCAAAAGGCAATATCTATACTGTGCTGTATAAACATCTCCATTTCGAGTTACTTTACATACCATGCCTCCAAAAGCTTCTCCAATACTAAAACTCCAATCTTTTCCGACATCCGTGGTAATTGCCGTGGCATCAAAAATATGATTTCCAAAATGACAATGCGTATTATTATAACAGGATATTTTAAAATTATCATCGCTATTGCTTGAGAAAATGACTGTTTCACCATCATTTACAGTACTTTCACATAAATCTAACAAAGTATTTACATTGTATTGATAATGATACAGGTTATTCTTTCCTGTTAAAATCAACTCTTTCATTTCTGAAGATGTTAATACATATTTTTTCCCAGTGTTTTCAAGAAAATTACTAAAAAACGCTCCAGAATGATACATCTCTACAAATCCATTTCCAGAAAGTAATCCGGCAAAATTTGTAATAAATGGCGGAGCCATACCGCCATTAGCTGCAAGCAATGCAACGTAATAATAATAATAATCAGCAGCATTAGGCGATTTAGTATTATAGCAATAATCACGCCCGTCTTTTCCAACTGTTCCATAATTAAAATAAGTATCTCCCGTTCCAAGCTTTTCATATTTCATAAAATCAATGTCAGGATAATAATTGAAATCATCAACAATAATAAATCTTTCATCAAATTTTTCAAAAGGTTTAGCGTCAAACTTATCTCCAAGTCCATCTTCATCGCTATCAGGATTTGTAGGATCAGACACCAAAGGGATAATTGGAGTATCTTTCCAATGCTCTGTACTATACTTATAAGCATCTATAAATTTGGAGTATCCAAAAGGATCAACAATTTTACAGTAAACTTCGTATGATATAGGCTTTATTTTTCCTGTTGAATCCCAAGACAGTAGTTTATTGTCAACTTCGTTCCAGTCCGTTTTCCCATCATCATCTGTATCAGTAAGGCTATCTTGTTCAAGGGGAGCTGACAGCACTAATTCTTTCCATCCCGTAGGAACCAATCCAACAAAATCATCTTGTGGATCAGCTAAATTATTGATAATATGATTAAAAAGCTGTTCAGGCTTAATGTAATCGAATGTTTTATACAATCCTCCTGTACTTGTTATAGTGTTTTTAACTTTTTCTCCATAGGATGAAGAGATATAATACCATCCATAAGGATTAAATTCAGATACATTAATGTTGTTTTCTTTGCATAAATTTATGTGGTCGATTAATGTATTTGACGTAGTTCTGCCATTTACAAAATGCATTACAAATTTCCCTGCATTCTTTATAAAGTTGGCATATTTATTTATGGCATTAAAAGCAGCACCCCTATCGCAATAATCGTTTTCGTTCGAATAACTGTATCTAAGTTTTGATAATCTATACTGAACATCGCTAAAGGAGTCATACCATTCTACTGATGGTATAGATGACTTTAATTTATAATCAATAATACTGATTCTTACTCTTGAGCTATAGTTAAAAAGCATTTTAGAAACATTTTCAATAGTCTCAATTTCACTCAAAAAATAAGACCTGTCCGTTCCAGCTGACTGTATTACAAATACAACATCAATCACATCTTCTGTTTTTTCATCTGTTTCTACTACGCTTTTCACTTCATTCGAAGCTATTAAGGACGACTGCGACATAACGCTAAACTTCGGAGCAACACTTATAAATGAATCTTCTTGAGTTTCAGACACTTCCATTCTATAATCATCTTCGTTATTAGTTCCAATTAAAGTGTTTAACTCATTGAAACCTCTCACTGATTTCTTAAGTGTAATCTTTTCCTTCGGAGCATATCTTTCCATCATTTCTACCCATGAGTCCATATCCATAAGGCAATAGGTAGTGATTGCATCGGATTCGGTATATACCGTATTGTTCTCATTATCGAAATATGTCGCAACAGGCAATAATGCGTTTGCAGATTCATAATATCTGAATATGTTTATTCCATGTAAAAATTCAATATTACTTTCGTCTGCCTCCTTGTTATTTTCAATAAAACTATCAGATATTTTAAATGACACTTTAACACTATCGATATCATACATTCCATGATATATGAGCTCTGGTGCAATACCTATCATGAAATCGTTTTTCATGACATTGGTATACACACTTTCCCTTGCTGTAATGTATGGCTCGACATATCCATTAGAAGTTATATCAACAGAGTATGTGAATACATCATTATCCTCATTGTTTATACTTGACAAAGAAATGCTATCTTCAGATATGTGCTGATTAGACTTATATTCAATGTCGGGATACCCAAATGTTTTAGGGTTTGTGGGATCAAGTCCTATTTTTGTTTCGTCACCATCAGTAATACCATCTCCGTCTGTATCATCTACAAGAGGATCTGTATTCCATATATTAATTTCATTAAAATCGTCAATTTCATCTCCATCAGTATCCTTTTGCGTGGAATCAGTTCCGATTATGAGTTCTTCACGATTTGTTAGCCCATCTCCGTCAGAATCTGCCATTTCATCTGATAAAGAAGGATTAACAGAATTATATACCAATGGATCAGTCTTTGTAAGACCAATTTCCTCCAAATCGGTCAATCCATCACCATCAGTATCTATCTTGTTTGGGTCTGTTCCGAAAAACGTCTCATATGTATCAGGTAGTCCATCCCCGTCAGTATCTGTTGTTAAATCAATGTCGGGATCAGGGGTGGGATCATCATTATCGTCACCTTCTCCTGTACCGTCGTTGCTGCCTTCGCCGTCAATAACAACGACAGAAAGACTATAATTGCCAATAGTAGGCTCATCATCGTTATTCTTTACACCTATAAATCCTATAGTTTTGCTCTCTCCGGCAGAGATAGGGTTTGACCACATCTCACTCGCAACGACATAATGACCGTCATTGCCGCTGATTATCTTGCCGTCCCACAGATTGTTTATCGCAAAAGTGCTGTCGAACGAAAGCTCCCAAGCCTCAAGCGGCCCTTCAGAAGTATTGGTTATAACGATCTCGCCCTGTAAGCCAGTATCCCACTCGTTCACTATATTATATTCTACATCATAACCCTCTGTTTTGTCAACCCTTTTCGCACAAAGTTCAAACTTATCGGGGTTAGTGCCGCTATAATCTGAAAGTGTATATCCGAACGAAACACTTGCGTCCGGAGCAATCTCATAGTTTCAACCGACATTTTTGATGATGTAACTCGTTTCTTTTGTGTCATAGATTGATGCGTTCCACAGACCATCAATTATGCCCTCGGCATCATATTTGAACGCCCAATTCAGTATAGGCTCATCTCCGGTATTAGTTATCTTGACTTCGATGGACTGCCCTTCTGTCCATTCGTTCTTGACTGAATACTCTACATCGTACCCATCAAAAGAGTAAGTTGTTGCCCCTGTCTCGGCAAAAGCCGGTATAACAGGCATAGCAACCAGCGCTGTAGACAAAGCGGTAAAGCTTGATACCGCTCTCTTAAGTAATGTTTTTCGTGCCATAAATCCTCCTTAGCACTTTTGGAGCACGACATAAAGCCGTGCTCCGTTCTTTTTTTGTGTCCTGTTGTTTTGACCGACCTTCGGTCATGATACAGTTTTCTCACTGCTGTAGATAGTGATAACTTCTGTCTGACCTGAGCTGTTTGTCAACGTGAATGTTGATTTTACGCGATATGTACCACTGGTTAGCGCTTTTTTTGAAGATGTTAACCTAATGGTGTTTGTGTTCGCTGTTTTTGACCAGGTTGCATTATCAACAGCATTCCATGACCACAAGCCGCTACGTTTTTGTAGAGTGTGTTCAACAGTAATACTTATAGCATTTTTGCCATTAGTTGTACTGGTGAGAGTTGCAGAATTTCCACTTATACTAAGAGTTGAACTTGGATTTGATGCAATTGCGTATTCTTCAACAAACTCTTCAGAAATATAATGGTCCTGTTGATCAGCATAAGCATTTAGCGTGAAATATGAAGACATCAGCACAAACGCTACTAAAAAAGAAATAATACACCTTTTTTTCATAAAATAATACCTCCTTTCGACAGAACTTGAGATTTATACTCTCTTTACTAAACTCTGCTAAAAGGAGATATTTGTGAGCAACTATTATAAATTTTCTAAAATTTGTCTATTTTGGCTAAATTTAACGCATCGTTTTTGTCCATATATGCCGACAATTCAATTATATAATCTCCATTATCCCATGCAACTACCGTATATGCCCCCATGTTATCGCTTAAATCAAGTAGTATCCCATTACACCCGTTAATTGAAATTGGTAACAAGTTATTATTTTCTGTATTATAATGTACTGCAAATTGACTTTTTACCCATTGTTGTAGGACAATTGTTTCACCTGATGATGTATTGAGATAACTTATATAAAACGATGTATCTGTTTTATCTTCTTCCATAATATTGTATCCTGCAGGTACGTTTGACAGCCGATAAATATATTCAATTGTTTCAGGACAATTATTAAAATTAATTGCAAACAACTGAGTGTTATCATCGTGAACTGTCCCCCTAAAGCTCTCCGACACAAAATATGCGACCGCACAGCCTGCAATAAGCGACAAAAGAACAATAGCTACTATCGCTAAAACAGTCTTTCTATTGAGCCGCACCTTGCTTATTTCATGTTGTTTGGAGGCAGGCTCGTGATATAGCTTTTGAACATTCTTTTCGTATATCCTAAATATCTTCTTCATTTTAATACGATGACGAAGTGAGAACCTGTGTTCGGCGACATCATCAAACTTGCTGAGATAATCGTCATAGTACTCTGTTAATACTTCATCAAGTAATGCTTCATTTGTCATAATCTATCCTCCTTGTACTTTTTTATGATCTGCATTGCTTTTGAGATTCGCTTTCTGACAGCGGTTTCATTTATACCTAGGTCTCGAGCGATTTCCGAATTGCTCATATGATAATGAATTTTCAGGAATATCGCATCTCTGTTTGCATCGGAAAGCGAATTCACCACTTCCATAAGCTCATCCTTTGATAATTCACCGATTACGAGTTCTTCAACAGAGGGGGCATCATCTACCATATCTTCGGTCAATTCTTCCCCTGTGTGTTTCACCGTATCCTTAAAAAGATCAACCGCTACATTCCGTACTATAACAGCACAATAGGAGAGGCGGTCTTTATCGGATTTATTGAAAAATCTCTCAGGCTTATCAGCTATCTCCATAAAGGCAGTCTGAACAGCATCTTCGGCTAAATCATCTTTATGTAACTTTGAAAGAGCGATTTTATGTAATCTATGTTTATATTTTCGGTAAAATGCATCAAGTTCATTTCGTTCCTCGTCCGTTTCGAGCATCGATAAGGCAATCAACATCATACTTATACCCCTTTTTCGATTTTTTATTCAAGTATATCACCTAAACATCGAAAAATCAAGATATTGATGCAAATATAAGCCTTTTAAGTTATTATATCATCTTCTGTTTAATATGTCAACAACTTACGATTATTAAATTTTGATTTAATTTAGGTTATACTATTATTTAAGAAGGTGATAACATTGGACGAAAAGGCAAAAGAAGTAGGTTCTCGCATTTTTCAGATGAGAAAAGCGCTTGGACTTACACAGGAAAAGTTGGCAGAACTATCAGATATATCTATTCAGTTTCTTGTTGATATAGAACACGGAAATAAGACAATGAAGATAGCAACTCTCCGAAAACTATGTTCAGCATTATCGGTAAGTGCCGATTATATTATCAACGGAACCGAACCATATCCGTGCAGCGAAGCAGTAGGAGCATTATTATCCAAGCTCTCCGATGATGACAGAGAGAAAGCGGTCAAAATGCTTGCCGCATTTGTAGAAATCCTATCCGACAAATAATAATATAATAAGCAAAGCGCAGGTAGAACAAGATGTGTTCCGTCTGCACTTTGCTATCTTTTTTTGTTGTAGTATTTTTAGGATTCCAACCGATACTTCATCTTCCTCAGAACCTTTTCCTCGATCTGCCGCACCCGTTCAACGCCTAAACCGTACCTCGCGCCCAGCTCTTCAAGCGTATATATCCGACTTCCGTTCATTCCGTACCGCCAGATTATAATATCACGCTCCTGCGGCTCCAATTCAGATATGGCAGAATGGAGCCGCCTATGCAAGTCTTTTTCTTCAACGATTTCCTCAACAGACGGGACGTTCTCATTCGGCAGTAATTCTTCGAGTTCCGTTTGATTTTCCTCGTCAATAACAGTGTTGAGCAAGGTGTACTGCAAACACCTTTTGGACAGCGACAAGTAGTCTTTTACTTCATCAACAGTCATACCGAGCTTTTCAGCGACAGCACGAATACGCTCTTTGCGCTCCACCCCCTGCTGCTGAAAAGAAGTGTCAAGGTTAATGCACTTCACGACCTTATCCATAACCGCAGCAGGTATTCTGACCGGATACCCGTGCTCTGCGATCTCGCGCATGATCTCACGCTTTATCCAATAAACTGCATAAGATATGAATTTAACACCTTTATCGGTATTGAACTTTTCGGCAGCTATAAACAAACCCATATAACCGACCTGCTCTAAATCCTCTCTTTCAAGGCAATTTCCATAAGCGCCGACATATTGTGAAGCAATTTTCTTTACAAGCCGCTTGTTCTTATTGTAAATATCTGTTTTCGCCTGCTGATCTCCCGACTGTATCAGCAGGCATAATTCTTCGTTCGTCCTATCCATTACTCATTACCGTATTTTTGACCGTGCCTGTTTTGTGGGCTCGGTCTTTTTTGTGTGTCTGTTTTTCGGGGAGCAGCACCCCGCCCACATATATTCTACCATAATTCGACAGAAAGCGCAATACCGATTTCGGGACAATTGAAATTTAGTATATATATAATAGTATATTTTTAAGCACCGATTTGGTCAAAAAATTGGTCAAAAAATGGTCATAGAAAATGGGCTTCGCGTAAGGTAAATTATAAATAGAGCAAAGTGGTACGAATTGTCCGGACTTCGATACCGATTTGCCCTAAAAGTAACAACAAACACAGAACAAGGAGGAAACAATTATGAGAAAGCTCAACAACACAATGGTCATAGCCGTAGATCACGGCTATGGCAACATCAAGACGGTCAACACGGTAACACCGACGGGCATTACCGCATACGACACCGAGCCGACCTTCACAGGCGAAATTTTGCAGTACGGCGGGAAGTATTTTCGTATTGGAGAGGGACACAAACCGTTCCTCTCCGACAAGACAATGGACGAGGACTTCTATGTTCTCAACCTTGCCGCAATTGCAAAGGAGCTCGACATCGAGGGCATCACAACCGCAGACGTACAAATCGCGGCAGGACTTCCCTTGACGTGGGTGAAAACCCAGCGCGAAGAATTCCGGAAGTATCTCACGAAGAACAGCAAGGTCAAATTCACATTCAGGGACAAGCAGTACAGCATCAGAATCGTGGGCGCTTCCGTTTACCCACAGGGCTACACAGCGGTCATCGACAGGCTTTCCGAGATGACAGGAGTGAATATGCTCGCGGACATCGGCAACGGCACAATGAATGTCATGTACATCAACAACAAGAAGCCCGTCGAAAGCAAATGCTTCACAGAAAAGCTCGGAGTAAACCAGTGTGTCATCAAAGCGGCAGGAATGGTGCTCGACCGTTTCGGGACGATACTCGACGAAACGATCATCGAGCAGATGATTCGCACAGGAACGGCGGACATCGGGGATAAGTATCTCGATTGCATTTCCGACGCGATTAAGGATTACAGCGCCTACATCTTTGAAACTCTCCGCAAGTACGAATACGACAGCGAGCTCATGCGGCTCTACATCACGGGCGGCGGTGCAACGCTCATCAAGCACTTCGGAGAATATGACGAATCCCGTGTCGTAATAATCGAGGATATATGTGCAGCCGCGAAAGGCTATGAAAAGCTCGCATATAACGCGCTTCTCAGGGAACAGGAGCTTCACAAGAACGAACCGAAGAAGCCTGCAAAGCCGAAAGCGGCAGCACCCGATGACAGTTCCGAGAATAAATCGCAGGAGGTGAACGCCGATGCCGACGATCAGAGCGACAAGCCTTCGACTGAATCTTGATAAACCCGAGCATCGTCAGGCGTGGGAATATTTGCAGGCTCTCGATGATACGGAGTTCAAGTCTTACACTTCCGCGATAGTTACGGCGGTCAACGACTATTTTGGCAGATATTTTCGTCGGAAGGACGACCCGTATCTCGAAACCCGTGAGCGCGAGGAAAAATTCGTCGCGGAGATCGTGGCGGCGGTGGAACGGTCAGCAGAAAAAGCACTTCCCGCATTTCTCACCGCCTGTATCGCAGAAATTCTGAACAGCAACGGAAGTTTCAGCGTCCCCGGGCAGAATTTCACGACCTCTGCAAATCCCAAAAATTGCGATATTTCGGACGTTGATCTCGACTTTATCGGAGGATAGCAAAAAGCTCCCTACGCTGCACCAATTTCTCCGCGACAGATACCGTTTCCGTGCAGATTTGATACCGATTTTCTGCGCCGTGAAAAGCTTATACCAATTGGCGCAGAAAATGGTACTGTGATGATACCAAATCCGCAAAAAATCGGTAGCGCAGCATATTTGCATCGCCTCTGACCGCCGAGTATAGCCAAACAAATAAATTTACGGCGGTCAGAGGCGATAGGCAGGTAGCACCGCTGGCTATACAAATCCCGACTAACGGCGGGCTTTGCATAGACTGCGCGGTACTACCTGCTCAGGAGGGAGTGCCCTCCCGAGA
>JAEEGL010730134.1_pt1 | contig 10194 bp, 8 predicted proteins | sample 9134231 | NCBI WGS metagenome assembly JAEEGL01 (sample SAMN16246548, study PRJNA631951) | gut metagenome | biome: gut microbiome; feature: rumen; material: fiber-attached | host: Bos | place: Iran: Karaj | collected 2018-10
AATTCTTAGAGGATAAGACAGTTTACCTCTTGGAGGATAATCTGCTTAGCCCTAAAACATTTTAATCATTCAAGCTCTTTTAACAATCCCATGCAAGCCATTATTTCTCTTATATTCTATCTATAATCGAAACATTTTGTTTCGCTTATTCCTCCTTATCTATGTGGTTTCAACTCTCTTGTACCCATTTTGTACCCAGGGGCTTATTTTTTGAGAATGTATGATAGCCGGGTTATGGGTACTTATCGTCATGTCTGTCAACTTACCGTCAACGAAATTTAATCCTAATATATAGCTATTTACCGCACTTTTAGCACATTTTTATGCTCAAACAAGCCCATTTGTCAACGCCCCGTCAACGAAACTTATGCCCAATACGGAACATATCTCCTCAACTTAACCGCCGCATTCGCATCTGCAAGTTTGATTTTACCTGCATCTACGGTGTCTTCTATAATTCGAGATGCCATTGCCTTATTGGCTTCTGAAATACAAAATCTTTCCCTCAAGACAGCATTAGAGACTTATATTTCATCACATCCAACAAGTTTTGCGACTCGATTATATGCAGAAACAAATTCAATAATAAACGAATCAACTGCCGCTTGATTAGTCCGTTTCCATTCATTAATAAACTTACAATAATTCTTCCCGGCGTAATCTTTTTGCAAACCGAACCATTCTTTTATATCATCTATATCTACAAGATAATTAGGATAATCCCTAAAACAAACATCTCTTGAATATCCGCTTAAAGAATTGTCCCAAAACACGTCATCTTGTTCGTAACTGTATAACATCTCGTAAATCGCACGTTCAGGCGCCATGTCGGAAGGTAATAAAACAATATTTTTATTCTTAGGATACCCTCTCCATCCAGTATCAGTTTTTCTTACGTCCCCGTCTAAAACAATTAGATTATGTGTAAACTCCGGAATTCCTTTTTGATATAAAGTTTTATATACTGTCCATGAAAGATCTATTCCAGTAACAAAACTTACTTTATTTTTAATATGTTTCGGTAGTAATGCTCTTACAAAATTTAGACCTTCAGCATCTTCACAATATACTTTAATTCTGGTTTCCGATTCTTTTCTACCAGCAGCAACATTAAGATTATTCTCTATATCTTTTAAGGATGGATCTTCAACTACATTGATCTTCGAATTTACATTCTGGAGATAAATGAGTTTGCTTCTTTCATGATTTTTACCAACTTTAAGATAAGAAATCGTAGACATAGAATGAGTGGTAAAGAAAAACTGTAATCTATACTTATATGCTGCCTCATACATAAAATCTATGAGTTTTTCCTGTGCTGCAGGGTATAAGGTGTTCTCTATCTCATCTATCAATATTATTCCACCCTTATACTCTTCCTTATATTTGTCCATTAGTCTTTTCATAGAAAGAATTGCCAATATAATACGCCCAACATTATCTTGTCCTGCAGAAATAGTAATAGCATCACTATGATCTGTCTCTGGCCCTATTGTATGTTTATTTACAGATTCCAGACTCGACACACTGGAAATCCTATCCCCACAAATCAAAATTTTATTATGAAGTTGTATATACTCTTTCTTTTCTTCGTCTGTAAGAGATGACTCCGTAATCTTAATTTGTTTTTCTTCTCCTATTGGCAAGAGCCTTTTTAAGCTCAAATATATGACAGGACATTGAATATAATTCATTCCTTTTTCTCTGCCCTCTGTAGACCAAAATCTAATTTTGTTGTTATCAGTTCGTCTCTCACTTAAACAAGTATACTCCCTCTTTGCATATACTTGCGGATTGATTGTTAGTGTCCATTTATGTTCACCAGCTATATCATATTTGTCTGAAAACTTAAATTTATCACTCATTCTCGAATTAAACTTTTTCCCACCAATCAAAGGCTGTTCTTCAGACATCAATCCTGTTTCAAGACTAAATGGTTGAGCTATTATACCTAATAACGTGGTTTTTAATGTTCCATTTCTGCCAATTATAGCGTTCACTGGACGATTAAAAGATATATCGACATTCTCAAACCCTCTAAATCTGTCTATATGTATTTTCTCTATTATTCTCATGCTTAAACCCCTTAAGCCTCTCTTAAATTAATGCTAACATTGTTATTATTTAGTTCTTTCGCAGAAGGTATCATTTTAGTGGATTGAAAAATCATTATTTCACTAGCTGTTCGTCTACCTGACGCCGAATATGTTAAGTCGTATTTTTTACAAGCACATCCCTCATATATCTTAATTATCTCTGGTGATTCATCATATGTAATTATCCAATCACAATTAACCGAATGGATTATTTTTTGTTCTATTCTTTCATGATCCTCTGGTCTAAAAAAATTCAGATAAAGCTGTTTCCCTTTAGAATAATATGGCGGATCAAAGTATACAAAGGAATTCTTTTCATATTTAGGTAAATAATTCATTATAAAGCTCTCAATATCCTTATTGTATACATGTATATGTTTCTTATTTTTTGATATTTCTTCTATACGTTTTGCAAGATGATTTCTATTAAATCTTGCATCCATCTTCCACTCTCCATCCTGCTTTAATCCACCGATTATTCCTCCCTTTACTATCCCAGATCGATTCGTTCTATTCATATAAAAAGTTGCAAATCCTAGTTCATAACTATATTTGTGTGCCTCATTCATACATATAGCGTGTTGTCGTTCCCATTCATGAACAGTTAATGGAATACTTAAAATATCTTCTATAAATCTGTCTGTTTCCTCTAATATTGATTTCCAAAAAGAATAAATACCTTTATCGTAATCATTTATGACGATTTCATGAACCACATTCTTATCTAAGAGTTCCAACGCAATTGCCGCCCCCCCTGCGAATGGTTCAATATATACACCACCTTGATGTCCTGTTTTATTTATCATTATTTCCATAAAATGTGCCAGTTTTGCTTTACCCCCTGGGTATCTCAGCGGCGAATAATACATCTTTACTTCCTCTCTATCTCACATAACAAAAGAATTTATACATATATTACAATATCTTAGTTTTCCTTATAGCAGTTATATAAATACTTGCCATAATCACAACAGCTTACTTGCAATCCCGATACCCACTAACTACACTATTTCCGCATCAGTCTACGGTCGCGCATCTTATCCCATATCGAGTGAAGCAGTGACACTTCCCTCTCTGTCAAATGCAGATTATCATACAGCAGAATTTTATCTGTATATGATAGTATTTCTTCATATTTTCCTTCTCTTTGCAAGCTGTCGATTTTTTTGACATCCAGCTTGTCCGATCCCATCATTGGGATACGCATCTTTCTCATTTCTCCTGGCTCAAATGTCAAAACACCTCCTCCATAGCTTCTACCCAGCGTTTCACTTAAAGCAAGCGTATACGTGTTCAGAAAAGCAGATGCAACTGCACTTCCATCCACGCCATCATTAAAGCGAACCTTATGAAGAGTATCCGTTACCAATGCACCAACAGAATTAAGGATCATTTTAGGATACAGATTCGCCTGCCTTATCAAAAATGCATCCGCTCTCCAAGACATCGGAACATAGTACCACCTTTTTCGTATACGGCACTTATAGTTTTTATTATATCCTTTGTTTTCTCCCCAGCCTATATATGTTCGAGCACTTTCACTGAGTTCTTCTACAGGCTTATCTCCTGGCGTAAAAATAGATACCTTCTTTCCCTTTTCCCTAAGTTCTAAGTACTCCTCTTCAGATAACAGTATCCCCTTCACCTGCTCTGATCTGCTGATAATAGGCGAAACATCCTCTTCCAGATTTCGTTCCACAACGCTTTCCCAATTGGCAAGGAAGAAATCATTTTCTCCACTTACCAGACCAACATTAACCTCATAAAGATCCTGTGCATCTGATATTCTCTCATCCGTGTTCAATTTGTTCAGTACTTCCAATTCTTCATTTGTAAGATAATACTTAACCCATTTATCAGTACTGTGATCCAGCCTCTTCATTTCTGCTCTGTCAAGGCAGGAAATCCCATCACGAACGAGTTCATCAAGCCCTTCCAATTCAACGACCCGAATGCCCTTATCATTCGAAGTTCTCTCGCCAAGAAGAAGAATCACTTCCTGCTGGATATCGTCAAAAACAAGCTTCTTGAAAGTCACTAAAGTCAGTCTGTCAAAATGCGTGCTGAGATATTCCCTCGCCTCGGATGCGTAATCCACTTGAAACAATTCCGCCGGGATCACCATTCCGATCTTGCCATTATCAGTAAGTGCCTCACACGACAATAACAGAAACGGTAACCAAATATTTGTTAGTCGATTAGGATGAAATCCGTGATTCTTCATCAATGCAAACGCCACAGTTCTGTATTTCTCATCAAAATTCTGATAGCGAATAAACGGGGGATTGCCAATAATAATATCGTATCTTGACTTTCCCTCTATATATTTGTCATAGAAGGAAAAAAAATCACCCTGTTCTATTGTGTACCCGTATTGTTCTGCTTTCTTTGCCTCATTTGGCTCCAACTCAATTCCCGTCACATTAGCATCATAATTACGCTCCCTAAGTGCCGCAAGGAAGCTGCCATCCCCACAGCTTGGCTCTAAAATCCTGCATCCCTGTGTCGGATGTGTCCAGCATATAATAAAGTCTGCTATATCCGTAGGAGTATAGTAGCCTCCTCTTAATTTGTCATAACCATCAATCGCTTTCATCTGGCATCTCCATCCTAAAACCTTCCACACCATACAGTTCATCAATCAGCAATTCTAATTCACCCTTGGCAGAAGCTACGGATCTTTTTATAGTATCCCGCGCCGAAGTATTTCGTGCACTATTCATCCGCTCTGTCAGATTCTCTATCAAGTGAACCTTTTCAACTATTGCATCGTGTTTTTTAACATCGCCATTATCATTCCAGTCAATATAGTAAATTGGAAGTTTTGCTATAAACTGTTTCCCATGCGAATAATATCCGCCCCTGAAAGTGCTTGCACTCTGCTTCACTAAAAGCTCCATAAGCCAATGGTTCAGTATCGCCTGAATATAGAAAACAGACTCGCGGATCTCCTTTTTCATCTCTATACCATAGAAAGGTCCGTTTCCACCTCCGGTAAACACAACCATCTCATCATCATATACATAGTTAGAATCCAGCGATAATACCGGCCATATAAGATGTTCTCCGCTCACAAATCTGCGAAGGCTCTGACTACGTCCATACGCATACCATGTATCATCTGTTCTTCCAGGCATATTACGTTTATCCAGCTCTTCCCGATAGTCTGACAGGTATGATAGAGTCTCCGGATACTTCTTTCTCATCACCGCAATATCAATCAATCTCGGTTTCCCATTATCATTTTCGTAAGGAAATATGATATAACTGTTTGCGATGATCTTCTCATATTTTGAAAGCTTTGCATCATAAATGCTCTTTCTCAGTATCCCCTTTTCTACCTTTCTGGACTTATTGTTTTTATCAACAAAATACACATACTTGTCATCTTCACAATCTACATAAATGATGTATATCTTATCAGCACTGGTTTGTACTCCAACAAATATATCGCAAAATGTTTCCAACGTCCTACATACAGCACCTACTTCGGCCAATCTATCAGTTACTTGTTTAGGGATAAATGTCCACGGTTGCTCCCCCAGTGTACTAAGGTCATGCGATTCAAAAACCACATTATGTTCAAACAGGAACCTGTTCCAATCCTGGACAAATGCTATATCATAGGTCGTCTGTTTATTCTTCGACAATTTCAAGATACACGTATAAGTACTTCTATCCTTAAATACCTGATGCGTTCCGAAATGGATTACCTTCCTTAGTACTTTGCGTTCAGTAATAAATCTTCTCAAAACATCACCAGACTTGATGTTCATAAACTTATGAGGAATGATATACCCCATTACGCCATCTTTACCAAGAAGATTCCAAGCCCTCTCAATAAATAAGAGATACTTGTCCAGCAGATCAGACCTTGCGGTTTCATATCCAGAGTACTCGCTCTTATAGAAAGCGTATTCTTCAGGAGAATACTGCACCATATTCTGTACGCGGATATATGGTGGATTTCCTACAATTGCGTCAAAACCTCCCTGCCCGAACTCTGCATTCCAATCGAACATTTTTATCTTTTCAAGCTTTGCCTGTTCCTCATAAACATCTGGATCGAACTGAGCATATGACATATCAACAAGGCTATTTCCGTTTTTAATATTCTCCTCTAGTTTGGGCATAATCCGATTACCAGTTCTCTTGGTGTATCCATCTATTTCTTCCGATGATGCTTCTTCAAGCAGTTTCAAAAACAAACTGAATTTTGCTACTTCCACAGCCAAAGGATCAATATCAACACCCCATATATTTCTTATCAATATCTCTCGTCTGAGATCATAAGAAAGCTTACAAATATCACCTACCGGGACTTCATAAATCAATCCTTTATGAATCGCTCCATCCCTGTCATTCTTCATAAGCCATTCAAGGCAATAGTTGATAACATACTCGTACACAGACAGAAGAAAATTGCCTGACCCGCAGCAAATATCAGCAATGCGAAGCTTCAGTACCTCTTCCACTGACTTCCCAGCAAACACTTCAGAAAGAGTTTGTTCAACGATAATATCCGTGACGTTTTTAGGCGTATTGACTGCCCCCTGAGAGTCAACCGCTTCCGGTTTCATCTCCTGAACTACGTTTCCATCCGTATCTATCACAAGATTCTCATCAAGAAAAAGTTCATATATTTGACCGATTATGTATGGATCCACAACATCAAACTCATATGAATTGTTCGGATAATACAAATTCTTGAAAATATCAATCAGCACATCATCCGAAAGACTGAGTTTATCCTCTTCCAGCATTTCAAACAAGCCAGAATCATACTTTTTATCTGCATCCTGAAAAAGTCTCTTCAATTCACTGTAGTTATGAATGCTCTTTAACAGCTCATATTCCTCAAAGCTTCGATCCTCACAAATTCGAAGGAATATAATCCTATTAAGGATTCTCTGCACACTTATATTCAATGTATCAGAATCAAGCCCAGGATTGTTCCTGGCGATATCATCTCCCAGCTTAAACCGCCAATCCTTAATTTGTTTCAAGAAATACTCATCAAACGGTTCTCTTCTAAATGCCCCTCGTATATTCTCAAATCTTTTTGCAAAATCACCAGATAAAACCGCCTCTTTTGAAAGCAGTCCATATATTTCCTCAAATTTATCTACATACTCTTCGTATGTGTAGTGTGCTATCAATGCAACTCCAATATCATCATTTTCTACCGGTCTAACTGAACAATCATAGATGTAAAGGTCATTGTAATTTGTTAGAACAGAAATCTTCAGATTTCCACTCCATCCGTACCGCCTCAGCTGGAATGCAGGCGCATTGTCTGTAGTAATATCCACAGACGGTTTCTTCGTCTCAAGATAAAACAGAGCCTCCGTTCCAACTCTGAATAAATAATCTGGTTTCTTGCTTCTCTTTAACCCCTTTTCCTCAACTCGTACCGTGGCTTCATGTGTGACCTCGCGCAAATGCTGCGGAAGACCAGAATTATTATCAACATCCCACCCAAGCAGTTTGAAAAAATGATTAACAAAATCAATTCTCAGCTCAGTTTCATTATAGGAAGGATGTCTAAATTCGTTTATTCGTGAAGCGTATAAAGTCACCCGTTCTGTCAAACGCTTCTTTAATTCATCTTCTCCAGCACCAGACATATTTCCTATATCATATTTAAATGGCATCTTGTTATCCTCATAATTTTATTACCTTATGGATTCATAATCCAAAAGACACTCGCTATCTATCAAAGTACTCTTCGCAATACATTATCTGACGCTATACAACTGTATATATCAAGCTATATTCTATCGCACACTTTACTCTATGCTTATAACAATTCCAATTAAATATTATCAGCATTATTATCGTTTTCTACAAATTCAACTATATCACCTACATCACAATGAAGAGTCTTGCACACTTTCATAAGAATTTCCGTGCCTACCACTTCTCCTTTAGACATTTTTGTCACAGAAGCCCAACTTATACCGGCTTCCCTTTGCAGGTCTTTTTTCATCATGTCTCTGTCTATCAACAATTTCCATAGTTTTTTATAACTTACCGTCATTTTCTTACCTCTAAAAGTACAATATCTTGAGTAAATTTTACCTATCAGTCACATTATATGCTATTAGAAATAAGATTGCAAGAACTATTCGTGTTATAACAAGAATCCGTCGCTTTGTCAGGCCAGACATTGTGCTTAATTGTCGAAAATCGAACTTGTGTTCTATATTATCAAATTACCCACTTTTTGTAAAGAGAAATCTGGCGATACTTTGCGAAAAAATACAGTATCGCCAGAATGCACATCATGAATAGATCAACTCTTTTAACACAATCTCTTCAGCACCTGCCCGGATATTATTCATCATCCGCCCCCATCGCATCTGATCCGTTGCCTTCAGCCGTTCATCAATACCCTGCGCCAGAGCCATCTGTTTTGTAAAAGCATCCATACGCTCCTCTGCCTGATGTTGTATGGTCAGGCAATGATCCTTGAGCGTACCCTCCAGCATCATACCGGAGTATATCCCCGGACGATAGTCCTTTAAGAAGTCACGACGCATCAGTCCCCATTTCGTCAAAGGCTCCTCCTATTCCTCATTTGCCAACAGTGCCGGAATATAATAATCTCCACATTTTACATATTCAAGTTCCATGATCCACCTCCGTCAAATAGCTATCTGCTGTTTCTTATGCTGATCCTGCTCCTGCGCTTTTCGGAACGGTTTCTGATTAGTTAAAATGATCTTATTCTCCGCCATCTTTGCATAAACAGAAACGCTCTCCTTTTTCTGTTCTTTGGGCTTTATAAACTCCCTGAATGTCTCAAATAGATTATGCTGCTGCAGGAATTCCTTACATTTATCAAGTCTGTCTGTAAGAAGCTTGATCTTTGAGTCCTTATCAACCATATCTTTTGCCATTTTCTCAACTGCCGTGTCCTTTGTCCTGGTCACACGGAATATACGGAGCATCTTCTTCCAGTCGTCCTCTTTCACCTTCACGAAGCCCGTCGGTTTTCCAAATGACATTATCTGCTGTGCCATCGGCTTATCAGGATCGTTCGCAACAGCCTCATCAGCCAGTTTAAGATACTTTTCCTGAAGAGTATTCTCCATCCAGTATTTCCTGTGCTTTTTGGACGCGAGACTCTGCATCCTCTGCTTCCTTTATAAGGTCATTGCGTGTCTTCTCAGCCGCTTTCACATCAAGCTTAAGCTCGTCGTTATCAGCAGTAAGTGCGGCATTTACTATCTGTAGCTCCACGTTCTTTTCCTTAAGTTCTCCAACTTCGGACATCGCTTCCTTATATTCCGGTAGGGACAGCCCGGGACGATCCACTCCTTTTTCGGTTATCTCAATCCCTCGCTCCCGTGCCAGTTCGGTCAGATACTCCCTTTGTGGGGCATGAAATACTCTAATCCGTAAACCACTTTTTCAAAAAAGAATATTTCTGCGATTTCCAAAAATGTTTGTAGATTTTTATATGTGAAAATTACTCGAATGAGTGGATTATACCGGCCATGATTTCCGGCTAATGACTTCCCAAAAAAGTAACTGCAAAACTATTGCAACCATTTTGCAACCACAAAAAAAGGAAACCCACTGTTTAAGCGGATTCCCACGTTTTTTCTGTCATTGGGCAACATCAATTATCCTCTCCGGGGCAATTTCTTTTATCGTCACCCCCCACCCAATAATCTCCTCTCCGGGCCGCCTAAATCAGCTCAAATCCAATGTTCCATCACGCACCGCACCATGTCTCTTCAGCCCCCGCCATACACCTCTAAATACCCATAAATACGGGCAATTCAGGGCTTCCGGGGTCAATAAAAGCATATAAAAAACAGACCCTACAGGACAGTGCGGTATATCTTGATAAGGTCTGTTTCAGTTAGTTAAAGCTTAGACAGGCAGGATAAAGAAGTTTGCCCTTTTGAGGCTAAACGAGTGTGCCCAATAACAATAACACAAGCCATGCTCTGTTCTTGACTCGCTTCGCTCATCAAGAACCGTCGCCGTAGGCGCCGTATAGTCCGAGAATAAAAAACGCACCTCTGAATGCAAGCATTCACGGTGCGTTTCTATTCTCGGACTGCATGGCTTGTTACTCCAGCTC
>JAEEGL011102555.1_pt1 | contig 10194 bp, 6 predicted proteins | sample 9134231 | NCBI WGS metagenome assembly JAEEGL01 (sample SAMN16246548, study PRJNA631951) | gut metagenome | biome: gut microbiome; feature: rumen; material: fiber-attached | host: Bos | place: Iran: Karaj | collected 2018-10
CTTGCGCGGCGGAATGTTTGTTCAAAATGACGTCGTAACCCGCTTTTTTCGCTTTGTCAGCGGCTGCCCGTATCGCCCGGCGCGGGGGGTGCGGGACGGGGATGACGCGCCGTTTTTCCCCGGTCGGGGAGAGTCGCCTCCGTCTCGTTGACCGACCAGTTCGCCATATCGAACAGGTTCCCGCCCTTCAGCTCCAGCCACGCGCCGGGCAGGAAGACATTGCCGTTGTTTTCATCGACGTTCCAGTGGTCGGAATAGAAGAGATACTGGACCGGCTCGCGCTTCTTTTTGTCGGTCATCGGTTTTCCGGTGAACGGATTGACCGGGTCTTCGATCAGACCGCCCGCCGCAAGGAGCGGAACGTCCGCGTTCGTCATAAACTCGTCGGAAAACGCAAAGCCCTTCGCCCCGAAGTCCTTGACCATCAGCAGAGGCATATAGGTCTCGGCGTCAAATCCGAACGCGGTCTGCAGATCGTCCCGGTGGTTGAACCAGCCGCCGTGATCCGCCGCCAGGATGATGCGCGTATTGTCGTACACGCCGCTCTCCCGCAGATGATCGAACCACGCCCCGAGCAGCTTGAGCGCGCACACGTTGGTCTGGTAATGCTGCACCTGCTCCGGCGTCTCCATCCTCAGCGTCTTGCCGCCGAGCGTAAAGCGGTCCTTGTGCAAACGTTCGTACTCCGTGTTGTCGACGGTCGGAGCGGGGAGGTACTCCGGCTCCTGCAGCAGCATCGGCTCGTGGGTCAGATTGCTGACCATACTGAGGAAGGTGTCCGTCCCGTCCTCCGTGCAGACCGTGCAGCCGGAGAGGTTGTCGAGGACGTAATAGGGCGTCATAAAAAGGGAGCTGACCCCGCTTGCGTGCAGGAGATCGGGCGCGACCTGGTCCGAGACGAGCAGCTCCGGCGCGTCCGTATCGCTCCGGAAATACAGCCCGTGATCGTAAAAGACCCGCTGCCCGGCGAGCGGAGCGATCTTCATCAGGCTATAGCAGAAGAAATTGCGCATATTGTTCCGGACGAACTGCTCGGCCGACTCGCGCGGGGTGAACTTCCCTTCCGCGATATACGAGCTGACGCCCGGCATCTCCTTGAAGATCGAAAGATCGGTCTTCCAGTTGTAATTGACGTAGGTCGGATCGATGACCGTGACGGCAAACCCCTTCTGCCGGAAGAGGGCGGGCATCACCTTCAGCGCTTCGTTGTGCTTGTCCACCAGCCGCTCGCCGCCGCGCAGATTGATCTCCTCCGGCGTATATTCGTACCCGCCGAAGAGCGCGGGCGCCGCGAAATTCGTATTCCCGGAATAGGAGATCGTGTTGAGATACGCGGTAAAGCCGTCAAACTGTTCCGCAAGCTCCGGCACCTCGTTGAAAATGTAGGGCAGATAGACCCCCATCCCGCGGTCCAGCATCATGACGACCACGTTTTTCCCCTTTTTGGAGAGGCGGATGCGGGGGGTGTCCTCGGAATCGAGGAGCTGCTGCGTCACGTCGCCGACGCCGCGCCGGATCCGGACCAGATCGACCGGCGCGAGCACGGCAAGAGCGACCGCAAACGCCGCCACGGCGCCGAACAGCTTTTTCCGCCAGAGGCGGGTGATCAGGAAGGAGAGCGCGACGACCGCGGCGAGGACCGCCGCGTTGATCAGCATCTCCCTGCGGGAGAAAAAGAGTCCGCTCTCAAACTTCAGCGTCGGGGACAGGAGACCGAGGGAGCGGCCGAAGAAAAGGTAGTCCGTGAGAGAAACGGCCAGCAGCGCGAAGGAAAGACGCTCGAACGCCACCTTCCCCCTCGGCGACGCGAGCCGGTAGAAGACGCCGAACCAGACAAGGAACGTCCCCGCCGCCATGCAGGCGGAATTCACGATATACCAGAGCGGGTGCAGGAAATGCTGGATCTGATAAAACTCCTGGGGGGAGGAGCGGATGACCGAGGCGGGGATCGTGACGCCGGTCAGAACGGTCAGAAAGAGCGCGGCAAAGAAAAAGAGCTTTTGGTCCGGGACGGGAGCGGGGCGCTCCTTCTCCTCCCGTTTGGGGAGGAAAGCGACGGCGAGCGGGACAAGGAGCGCGAGCCCCAGCGCCGTGAGGAAGATCTTTTTGACCGGGGTGCCCTGCGGGTAGAAAGCGAGCGCAAAGACCGCCAGAGCGGTCCCCGCCGCCGCCGAGAGCACGGCGAGCGTCCGGCCCGGGCGCTTCAGCTTGTAAAAAACGTTCTTGACAAGGGAGAAAAGATTGTTGAGCGTCCAGTAGAAGACCAGCCCGGCGGGGGAATCGTAGAGGAAGACGAGGAAGACCAGCGCCATCCCGTAGAGCTGGAGCTTGCTTTTCAGCGGGAAGCCGCGGGTGTAGATCGCGCCGGAGATGAAGTTGATCAGCGTCATCAGGACCGGCAGGACGTTGACGGTGAAGCCGGCGACGGTGAACATCGCGTCCGGCGCGCCGAGGTCGCGGATCGGACCGAAGGAGACGCCGCCGAGCAGCCGGAGATGCGAGAGGAACTGATACGCCGCCATGAAAAACGGCACCTCGAGCAGAAGAGAGAGCGAGCCCTTGAGGGCGTAGGCGGGCTTATAGTCGTTCTGCCGGTAGTAGGTCCGGAGCATCATAAAGCGCTCGTCGCCCCTGAAGGTGCGCTTGATATGGTCGACCCACGGCTTCATCCTCGCCGCGCGGTCGCGCTCCTCCTCCTGCATGGCGTCCGCCCGCCGGTAGAGCGGCAGGACGAGGAAGTTCATCGCCAGGCTGAGGATAACGATCGCAAACCCGGGGTGCTGCACGATCCGGTAAGCCGCCGAAAAGATCACGTCGAAAAAGAGCTCCAGCGGTCCGATGAAGATCCGGTAAAGTATGTCGAAAAAAGTCATGTCTTGTTTTTCTCCTTGCCTGAGAAAGGCGGGGGCCGGAACGTCATACCGGGAGAGCTTCTTTTTCCTTTTCCTCTCCGGCGGAGCTGCTCTCTTCCGGTTTTTTCGCGAGTTTTTCCTCCAGATAGTCGACGGTGAGCGCCGCGGCCTCTCCGGGGCGCTGCCAGGTCTCCCGGCGGGCGCGCTCGCGCCCCTCGGCAAACTCCCTGCTCCCGATACAGGAGTCGAGCAGGGCGCCGATCCGCGGCAGATCCTCCTCCGTGAGAGGAAGGCCGAGGCGCGGGAGCGTCTCAAAGGTCCACATCTCCTCCTCGATCCAGGCGGCGTCGTAGGGGGATTTGTCAAAAGAGGTGTCGGCGTAGACGACCGGCTTGTCGAAGACGAGGGTAAAGTCGAAGATCACGCCGGAAAAGTCGGAGATCAGGACGTCCGAGCGGCGCAGGACCTCAAAATTGTCGTTGTCCCGGTTCCACTCGAGCCGCTCGCTGTCGGGATACGCCTTCTGCAGGCGCTCGAGCATCTCTTTTTCTGAGGTATAGGACTGCGGATGCGGGCGGACGACGATCCGGTAGTCGGTCGCGAGCAGCGCGTCGAGGATCCTCTCCCCGTAGCGGGAGAGGATGCCGCTCCGCCCCCAGGAGGGCGCGACGAGGACGGTCTTTTCGTGCGCGGGCAGCGGGGGCGCCGCGTCGAGACGCCGCTTCATCTCGTCCATGTAGGTGACGCCGACGATGCGCAGCTCCTTTGCGGGCAGGGAGCGCAGCCGCTCCAGCTCCCGCAGCTGCCCGATCTGGTACTCCCCGGAGAGGAGGACCGCGTCATAGTAATCGAGCCCGAACATCCGGTAGCAATCGATATCGTTGGAGGCGTGGGGGATGTGGACGTAAAAGCCGACGTCGCGCGAGCGCTTCCACTGGTAGACGTCAAGCCCCGGGGTGGAGGAAAGCAGGACGTCCGCCTGCAGGAGATTGAGGCGGGCGAAGGCGCGGTTCCCCTCCCCGATGAACTCGCACTTGACGTGGGAAAAGGAACGGGAGAGCGCGGGATCGTCCGGCGACGCGGTCAGATAAAGGGCGGGGATCCCGCGGCGCTCCAGCTCCGCGACGATCGGCTCAAAGACGTTCCAGTAGCGCTTGCTGTCGGTGAAGATCGCGAGCCGGGTCTTTTCCTTTTTCCCGGTCTTGTCCCTGCCGCCGGAAAGGGTGAAGCGCAGCTTCATCCACACGGTCTTCAAGGCGTAGATCGCGGCGCCGAGCACCCCGATCAGGATGGTAAAGAGCATACTCCCCGTTCCGGGGTCGATATAACAGAGCATCCTTCCCTCACTTTCCGGTCACGCCGCCGGTCTCCCCGTCCTCCCGCGGCGCGGCGGGAGAGGCTTTCTTTTTCCGGAAGACCACGAACTTGCCGAGCAGATAATTTACCACGGTCACAACGACCTGTACGATCAGTTTGGCGGGCTTGTCCCCCATCCGGCAGAGCGTGACGGCGACGAACATGATCGCCATATCGAGCAGCAGCGTCCCCACCCGGGAGAGGAAAAACGCCCCCGCCTCCTTCAGCACGTTCCCGCTCTTGCTCTGAAAAACGAAGATCCGGTTGGCAAAATAGGCAAAGGTCACCGCCGCGATCCAGGAGAGGACGTTGGCGGCCTGGAGGGCGACCGGGTCGGCGGGGTCGAAGACCGTCGCCGTCGCGAGCCAGTAGACGCCGAGGCTCACCGCGGTCGTCAGCACGCCCACGATCAGGTAGCGGATCAGCTCCCGGTATTTGTTCCACAGTCTTTTTACGGTCGCAAACATCTTTTCCTCTCCGCGGATCTTGAGTTCTTTTTATTTTAGCACGGAGAGTATATAAAGTCAAGAGTATATAAAGTCAAGCGAGGGGAGGGCGGGCGTTTTTCCCCTTTCTTTGACGCAAAAAGATCCCTTTTTCAAAAAAGGCTTGCCTTTCCCGGGAGAAAAAGAGTATGATAGAGACAGTAAAAAGAAAAGGAGACTCCTATGCCCGCCCGAAAAAAAGCCGAACAGGAAAACGACCGGAGGATCCTCGAAGCGCTGTCTCTCTCCTTCCCCTCCGCGCGCGCGGCGGAGGCGGAGATCGTCAACCTCCGCGCCATCCTCGAGCTGCCGAAGGGAACGGAGCATTTCATCTCCGATATCCACGGCGAGTACGAGGCGTTCCGCCATATCCTCAACAACGCTTCCGGCGTGATCCGGGAGAAGATCGACCTTCTTTTCTCCTCCTCCCTCTCCGAGGGGGAGCGCGCCGACCTCGCCGCCCTGATCTACTATCCCGACCTCAAGCTCCGTTCCCTTGCCGCGCGGGGGCTCGTCACCGACGCTTTCCTGCGCGACACGCTCCTCAGGATGACAAAGATCTGCCGGCTCGTCGCCTCCAAATACACCCGCAGCAAGGTGCGCAAGGCTCTGCCCGCCGAATACGCCTATATCTTTGAAGAGCTGCTCTACGAGAGCGAAAGCGAGACCCGCCTCCATTACCACGAAAGCATCCTCGCCTCGGTGATCGCCGTCGGCGCGGCGGAGAGCATGATCGGGGCGCTCGCCTCCTGCATCAAACGCCTGACGGTGGACCGGCTGCACATCGTGGGGGACGTCTACGACCGCGGCGCGCGTCCCGACGTCGTCCTCGACGACCTGATGGCACGCCCCCGCACCGACATCCAGTGGGGCAACCACGACGCGCTGTGGATGGGCGCCGCCTTCGGCAGCCGCGCCTGCATCGCCGCCGCGCTCAACAACGCCTTTTCCTACGGGAACCTCGACACGCTCGAGATCGGCTACGGCATCAGCCTGCGCCCGCTCGCCGTCTTTGCCTCCGAGACCTACCGGAACTGCGACGTCTCCGCCTTCCTGCCGAAGGGGGAGGGCGCCTCCCCCTACGCGGCGGACTCCCCGCTCCTGCTCGCCGCGATGCACAAGGCGATCGCGGTGATCGCCTTCAAGACCGAGGCGGAGGTCATCCGGCGCAATCCGTGGCTCCGGATGGAGGACCGGATCCTGCTCGAGCAGATCGACTTTGAAAAAAAGACCGTCCGCATCGCCGGACGGGACCGGCCGCTGCGGGACTGCGACTTTCCGACCGTCGATCCCGCCGACCCCTGCCGCCTCTCTCCGGCGGAGGAGGAGGTGACGGAGCGGCTGGTACGGGCCTTCACCTCCAGCGAAAAGCTCCGCGCCCACGCCGCCTTCCTGCTCGAGCGGGGCGGGATCTACCTCTGCTGCAACGGCAACCTCCTCTTCCACGGCTGCGTGCCGATGGAGGAGGACGGCAGCCTGATGCGCTTCCCCGTCGACGGCGAGATGCTCGCCGGGAAAGCCCTGTTCGACGCCCTGGAGCGCAAGCTCCGCCGCGGATGCCTTGCGCCGGAGGACTCCCCCGAGCGGCGGGAGGCGGGCGACCTTTTCTGGTTTTTCTGGTGCGGGCGGCACTCCCCGCTCTTCGGCCGGGACAAGATGGCGACCTTCGAGCGGACGCTGGTGGACGACCCCTCCGACCCCTCCCTCGGCGAGGAAAAACGCAACCGCTACTACACCCTCTACCACAACGAAGCGGACTGCCTCCGCATCCTCGCGGAGTTCGGGCTGACGGGCAAAAACGCCCATATCATCAACGGCCACGTCCCGGTCTGCCGCAAAAAAGGGGAGAGCCCCGTCAAGGCAAACGGCAGACTGATCGTGATCGACGGCGGCTTCTGCCGCGCGTATCAGGGCAAGACCGGCTCCGCCGGCTATACCCTCGTCTACAACTCCCGGGGCCTGCGGATCATCGCGCACAAGCCCTTCTCCGGTATCGAGAACGCGGTGGAGAAGGACGAGGATATCGACTCGACCTCCGAGCTCTTTGACGAGACCGACCGCCGGATCCTGGTCGCGGAGACGGACGACGGAGCCGGGATCCGCCGCCGGATCGAAGAGCTGACGATGCTGCTTGACGCCTACCGCAGCGGCGCTCTCAAGGAAAAGAAACACAAATAAAGGGCGCCGAAGCGCCGGAAGGAAACAGCAATGCCTCTCTATAATTATCACTCTCACACGGCGCGCTGCGGGCACGCCGACCCCGACTGGACGGACGAGGACTACGTAAAGGAATATCTCGCCGCCGGGTACGGTACGGTCGCCTTTACCGATCACGCGCCGGAAAAGACCCCCGTCGACCTGCGTCCCCGCATCCGGATGCCGTACACGCAGAAGGACGAATATCTGGCAAGCGTCCGGTCGCTCCGGGAGCGCTACGCGGACCGGATCCGCATCCTCTCCGGCTTTGAGATCGAATACTCCCCCGGGCGCGAGGAGGAGCTCTTTGAGCTGAAGCGGGAGAGCGACCTTCTCATCCTCGGACAGCACTACGTCCTGCTCGAGGGGGAGCCCTACTACTTCCGGAAGACCACCTGCCGGGACGGGGGGATCGTCCGGAAACTCGCCGATTACGTGGAACGCGCGATCGGGCTCGGTCTGCCGGATATCATCGCGCACCCGGACCACTATCTCCTCCACCGGACCGCGGAGTTCACGGAAGCCGACGCCGAGACGGCGCACAGGATCTGCCGCGCCGCCGCCGAGCGCGATATCCCGCTGGAGATCAACCTCCACAACATCCTCGGCTGCACCTACCGCAGAGGCGGGACCGAAAACGACGATCCCCTCCCCGTCCAGCGGGAGCGCCTCCGGGAGATCTCCTATCCCCGGCGGGAGTTCTGGGAGATCGCGGCGAAGTACCCCGTCCGGGTCCTCTGGGGGATGGACGTCCATCACCGCGGCGAGATCGCGTACTTTGAGAAGCTGACCGAACTCGCCGCCGACCTGCTCGGCGGTGTGGTCGACAGGCTGACCTTCACCGACCGTCCGTAAAGCAAAACGAGACCGCCCCGCTCCGCGAATGCGGAGCGGGGCGGTCTTTCTGTCCGGGATCAGGTCAGGTCGATCACGGCGAAGTTCCCCCGGATCTTATCCTTGAGCGCTTGCGGCGCGCGGATCTCCACCCGCCCGGAGAAGGCGGCGGAGGAATCCTGCACCGCGACGATCTGGCCGCGAAACTCTCCGCCGGTCACGGTCACGCGCACGGTGCCGGTGACGACGGCGGGATCCCTGTCCGCCGTCCCGTTCGTCCCGACCCGGCCGACGCAGCAGAAGTTACCGTGAAAGACCCCGCCGGAGATGAGGATCTCGCACTCGCCCTCAAAGGAGTTCATCCCCGTCCCCGCGCAGAGATTGGAGCCGGAGGAGGCGACAAAGGTGCCGCCGGAGATCTCGATCTTCAGTTTGGCGTCCCTCTCCGTCGTGCCGATCCGCAGGGCGGGATCGCTGCGGCGGTTGCCGCCGCGGAAGTACGCCCAGGTGCCGGACCGGACCGTAAAGGAGCAGACGCCGTGCAGGCTGACGTCTTCCGCCGGGACGCCGCCGAGCCCGACGTTGAAGCCGGCGTTGAGGATGGGGTAGGTCGTCACGCCCGAGGCGAGCGTGCAGACGATCCCCTCGCCGAAGGTGACGTTGTGATAGCGGCAGGAGAGGATGGGATTGGCGGCGGCCGCCTCGATCGTCAGGTGCTCGAGCGTATAGTCGCCGTAAAAATTCAGATGCCGGGAGAGCGAGAGCTTCGCTCCCTTTTGGGCGTAGTCGGTCCCCTCCCAGAGAGAGGTGACCGTGATGGGCGCCTCCGTTTCGGGCAGGTGCGTTTCGTACGAGACGGCGCAGGGCCCGCAGAGAACGACCGTCCCGCCGCTTTTGCGCAGGAGACCGACCGCCTTTGCGAGCGTATCGACCGGACTCTGCGGAGAGGAGCCGTCCCCCGGCGTCCGGCTCCCGTCGAGCCAGACGACGCCGGTTCCGCTGACGGCGGGCACGGCGGGAACGAACTCCGTCCCCGTAAAGAAGGAGTAAAACGCGCGCGCGATCTCCCCGTACTGTTCCTTGTTCGGGTGGACGCGGTCCGCGTTGTAGTGCATCATCACGTTGAAGTATTCCCGCGTCATCTCAAAGAGATCGATCACTTCAAACCCGCCCTCCTCGGCGGCGGCGCGCTGGATCTTCTGGACCGCTCCGTCGCTGAACTCGATGATCGGCTCCGCGTTCGTCGTCCGGATATGGGTGGCGATAAAGACCTTCTGCACCGTGGGGAGCGCGGCGTACTCCCGTGCAAGCGAGAGGAGCGCCGCCCGGAGATGCTCGCACGCCGCGCCGCAGGAGAGGCTGCGGATGTCGTTGCAGCCGAGCAGGATCACGACGATATCGGCGTGAAAAGCGAGACTCTCCCGATACTGCTTGGTGTTGCGGTAGGAAAGCTCGGGGCGGTCGCGCTTGGTATTATAAGGATCGTCCGCGGCGAGCGCGTAGGCGCTCCCCTTGCCGAAGTTGCCGACGACGTACCCGTCGCCGAGCAGCGCCCGGAGCTGGCCGGGGTAGCCCTCCTTGTCCTGCCGGTCCGCGGGCGTACCGGTCCCCTGCGTGATGCTGTCCCCGATGAAGGCGATCCGCAGCTTTTTGCCGTCCGAGGGCGTCATCGACTCAAGGATCGGGGGTTCCGTTTCCGGCGGCGCGGGAGGATCCGTCTCCTTCTCCGTCGGCGGCGCGGACCCGTCCGTCTCCCCCGCCGTTTCCGGGGTCTGCGGCGTCTTACCGCAGGCGGTCAGGGAGGCGGCGGAAAGGAGGAGGGCCAGCGCGAGGAAAAAGGAAATCCTCCGTCTCAGGTTTTTCATAAAGCAAGATCTCTCCTTTCTATTCATGATACCGGTTCCCGCCCGGGCCGTCTTTTCCCGTCGGGGAAACGGCTTTTTTCAGTATGCGGAGCCGAGCTGCTCCCGGTCGTACTGGAGGGTATAGAGCCTGTGGTAGGGGCCGTTCTGCCCGAGGAGCTGCGCGTGCGTGCCCTGCTCGACGATCTCGCCGTGCGAGAGCACGATGATGTTGTCCGCGCGCCGGACGGTGGAGAGACGGTGCGCAACGATCAGCATCGTGCCGATGGTCTTGATCCGCTCGAGCGACGCCTGGATCAGCTGCTCCGTCTCGGTATCGATGTTCGCCGTCGCCTCGTCGAGGATGATGACGGAGGGCTTGTGCAGGATGGTGCGGGCGAAGGAGAGCAGCTGCCGCTGCCCGGCGGAGAAGTTGGCGCCCCGCTCCCGGACCGGCTCGTCAAGCCCCCGCTCGAGCCGGGAGATGAAGCGGTCCGCGTTGACGTAGCGGCACGCCTCCATGATCTCCTCGTCCGTAACGTCCTCCCGGCGCAGCACAAGGTTTGAGCGGATATCGCCGGAGAAGAGGAAAACGTCCTGGAGCATCTGCCCGAAATGCCGGCGCAGAGA
>JAEEGL011348705.1_pt1 | contig 10194 bp, 9 predicted proteins | sample 9134231 | NCBI WGS metagenome assembly JAEEGL01 (sample SAMN16246548, study PRJNA631951) | gut metagenome | biome: gut microbiome; feature: rumen; material: fiber-attached | host: Bos | place: Iran: Karaj | collected 2018-10
GGAAGTCGAGGTCGCAGGTTCAAGTCCTGTCACCCAGACCATTTTTTGTGCTATAATGTTCACATCTGGGTGTGGCGCAGTTGGTAGCGCGCAGCGTTCGGGACGCTGAGGTCGCCTGTTCAAGTCAGGTCACCCAGACCATAACATACATTTGTTCCAGAATCATACATCTGTTTGGGACTTGGCTGCTTTGCAGAGCAAGTCAGGTCACCCAGACCATTTTTTATTGCGCAGTAACTCTATAGTTTTTTATGATTATATCGCTATTGGTATTATTCGGAATTCTAAACTCTAGATAAGTCAAACCACCACTTGGTACTGTGAAAGAATATCCAAAAGAACCAGAACTTGCCACCTCGTTAAATAACTGCAAATTACTTGCTCCAGCGTTATAGACAACATCATGCGAAGGGATAGCGCTAGTACCAAGATTATACCCCACAGAATACGTACCAGCTCTTGCGGTCACATATGGCCCATACTGCCAATCAAAGCCTGCACTACACTGGGCCTTAAGTACCAGATTTGATCCACTCGTATATGAACTACAAGTTGTAGTATACCCCATCTGGTTACCATTCAATGAAAGATCAACATAAACCGTTTGTGTTGCAGAAGCAGATCTGGCGGTGCTACCAGTATTATTACCGGTCGCAGTACACTTAATCGTATTTCTACCAATTGCACCAATACTCTTAATAGTAGTAACAGCAGCATTGTTTGCACTCTGATTTACGCATGAAACCGAGCCACCAGAACCACCAAACGAAACACTATATAGGGAGCTAGTGTCATTGTAGTCTTTATGCCCACTTACCACCGAAATGGTCGGTGTAGTAGTATCAATCCATTTTGCCGTAATCGTTACAGTAGCACCATTTGTGGATGTAAGATTCGACACAGAAGCCCCATTAGCATACGATGCATTTCCATTAGACCACCCATTAAATACCCATCCGGTTTTCGAATATGCGTTGTTTCTAAGCGTACAGCTTGAACCATATGTACAAGTAGTATTCGCCATAGAACCGCCAGTATTGCCATTCCCAGCATACTTGATGTAATAAGTATTTGCCGCAAACGTAATTGTACAAACCGTATTGTTCGTTAGACCGCCAGTTGTTACAGTAGTGCCAGAAATTGTTGCGCTTTGGTTATTCGTACAAGAAATCGAAGAAGACGCCCCATACCCAGTACTTGGCTTTACATTAGTGAAACTAGCTGCAGTATTATAGTTAACATTATTAACGGTTGCTGCACCGGTACCATTGACCACCTTCAGTTGTGCACTAAATTGATCAATCGAATAATTAATCGTGCAAACGGTATTATTGGTTACACTACTAAACGTAATCGTAGTACCAGAACTTGTAAATGATTGCCCATTCGTACAGCTGCTACTCGTATAGTGATAATGAGAATTCGGACCTACATTAGTAAACTGCACCGAAGAACCATGAGCTACCGTCTTAGTGCCCGCACCCGTACCGTTATTTACAACTACCTGTACCGAGTATTGATTTGTATCAAACTTCAAAAACACCAATACATTCCCAGCCCCAATCGAACCAGTGAGTGACCCAGACGATACTCCACCATAAGTTTTGCCAGTAACCGCCTTAATATCTTTTATTTCATAAGTCGTACCATACGGCCATTCTGTACAATAATCAGATACATCATCAGCAATCAATTCACCATTTATATAAACATCGGCTGTTCCAAAATTACCAATATTTGTTGTGCTAGTCCCGTCAAGAACACCGTTAAGATCAAGACGATAAGAATTCACTGTCCAGTTTGCGGTATATGATCTATTTCCAGAACTCCCCTTTGCAATAGTTACATCAGTATTTTCATCGCCAGTTAGCCCAGTACCGCTCCATCCCTTAAAAGTATGGCCAGTTTTGGTTGGATTATTCAAAGTAAAACTATTTGTCTCGTAATTATAAGTCGCTGGATTTGCCGTAGCCACAGACCCGCCATCAAGATTATAAGAAATTGTGTAAGTATCAAGGCTCCACATAGCGGTAAGGTTCAGCACGTTTTGGATAATCATAGAAGTGTCAAAAACATCACCCGGATGATAGACTACGTCGTCACAAGAATCAACTCCATTCGTATTAGTGATGCTTCCATTGCACCAATCCACAAAAATATACCCGGTTCTGGTCGGGATCAGTGCCGAAACAGTCACATCATTTTCGGACAGTTCGCCAGATTCATCGTCTGGCATATTGTTGACTGTTTCCTCGGTCCCAGCATCATAATTAATTGCATATCCTACTGGATTGCCAACGGCCACAATCATAAAAGTATTGCTATACTTACCAGCCGGCAATGAATAATCTGCTTTAGCACCAAGCGCAATCGTATAAGAGTTAGCCACGGCATTAGCCGCATTGGTTTCTTCAATCACAGTCCCCTCATAGGTAGGAGCCGGAATAAAGTTCAAGTTTTCTACGGAGTTTACTTTGCTAGGTTTAATTCCCCAGTTACCAGCATTAAAATCATCAGAAGTAGAAACAGCAGAAATAGAATTAAACTTATATTCGCCATTCACAAGTTTAGTAGCATCCGCATCATTAGATTCTGCTTGAATATTCAAAGTATATCCAGTGTAATTATTTGTAGTAACGGTAAGATTTGCCGGATCGCTGACATTAAAAATACCATTGGCGCCAGCATCAAGGTTTAAAATAATATTTTCTGAAGTCACAGTAAGAACCGTATCGCTTGGAGCCGGGGCTGCAAGAACATCAGAAATACTACTTGCTACCGGAAAAGCAGCAAGCCCAAAAAGCGCCACAAGTAGCACGGCAGCTACAAATGCAGAGCTGCGAAAAATTTTATTTAAAAAAATGTTTGTTCCCATAGACAATGTATGACCCTATCTATGCTTTAATTATAACAGCCACAAAAAAACTGTCAATACAAAACTATTTACAAAATTAGGATTTTTTGTTATAATAAAGAAGTCAGCGGATATAGCTCAATTGGCAGAGCAAGGTGTATTCCACCTGATTTCCAGGTTCAAGCCCTGGTGTCCGCTTTGCGGCAATCCCCACCGCCAATGTACATTATTTTCCAATTTACCAGAACCGCCCCATTAGGGCGGTTTTTCTTGCTAAAATATAATATTTATGTTATAATATACTACAGATGACCCTCTGGGTCATAGTAAATTTAAGGAGGTGAATGTACATGTATACAGTCACAGGTTTTAGCTATAAGCCCGCTTCGGATGAAGTCGTCACAAGAATTAAGAGAGGAGCAGTCCCTAAAAACCACAGCTACGTACGTGGTGGAAATGGAACTTTTGCCGTAAGCGATGCCCCTCAAATAATCTTGCATCTTGAAAACGAAAAAGGCAAAACTATTAATACGGATATAGGTCCCGATCTCAGAAAAGTTGCCAAAATAGATGGTAACAGAATCTCCAGAGGGAGAGCAGAGTATGTTGGCAACCATCTTAAAGGATACAGATCCAAAGATGGAAGCGTAGACAGAGAAACCTTGAAGTCCTTATTTACGGACTCTCTCCACCATAAAAATTAAATAGAAAATCCCGCCCTATTTTTAGGGCGGGTCTTTTTTACAAACCTAATCTTTCGTTGCTCAAGGCTTCCGTATCAAATGGTTTCTGGTAAGCATCTACGCCCTTAATCTCTTCTTCAAGCTTCTCTAGATATTCCGTAAGAATCTCACTCGTAATTTCACCGCTCGGCTCTAGTTGATAATCAACTTCCTTAATTTCATCCTGCTGTTCAATTTCCTCTTCATCTGGCAAAAATCCCGGGCGCGAACGATCAAGATAAATATCACCTGTATTATGATAAATTGCAAGAGACACTCCAGCCGTAGCAATCCCGATCACAGTAGACAAAATTCCAAGTATCACTAAATTTCTTGCACCAGAACTCATTTTAGTCTCTCCTTTAATTTCTTCACATATTCAACTTGCTTTGTAATCGTCCTTCTTATGGCCGTAACATCATTTACTACTGTTTGCTGCTTGGTGCGAGTATCGCCAAGCTTTTCAATAAACTTTGCTGGTTCTTCTTCACAATTGATTGAAACTAATTCTTCAAGCCCTTGCTGATAAGTAATAAAGTCATCTCTAAAACTTTGTAGCTGCGTCTTGTAATCACCTTGGTTTGCCACAATATCCGCATCAGAAATATTATTTTCTACAAGCCTCATATTAAGTGGCACAACAAACTTATTTAAAATCGTTTCATAGTAGCGCCCAAGATATCCACGCGCCCTTGCGTCAGCGTGTTGAAGATTAACTAAACTCTCTTTTATCTTTGCGCAATTCTCAATTTTTTCACCCTCAGCAAAAGCACTCACGCTCACCACGCTCATTACTACAATTAAAACCGCAGCAATTATTATCTTCATGTTTATTATTATATCATTAATCTCTTTTAAGCATGACGGTAAATGCTTCGGATGGAATATCGATTTTACCAAATCTCTTCATACGAGCCTTGCCGCGTTTCTGTTTTTCTAGAAGTTTGGCTTTGCGGTCACGATCACCAGTATGAATTTTTACCGTTACATCCTTACGATATGCGCCAATTGTTTCACGCGCAATAATTCTAGCTCCAATTGCAGCCTGAAGTGCCACCTCAAAGTTCTGGCGTGGAATCACTTCCTTTAATTTTTTCGTTACTTCGCGGCCAATTCCATCTGCTTCACTTCTGTGCGCCATCACCGAAAGTGCATCCATCTTGTTTCCTGCCACTAGAAAATCAACACGCACCAAATCTTCGGCTTTGTAGCCATTAAGTTCATAGTTAAATGAAGCATAGCCGCTCGTTGCAGACTTTAATTGATCATAAAAATCAGTAAGTAGATTTGCCATCGGCGCCTCAAAATCAATCACCGCGCGATCTTCAATGTAGGAAAGATTCGTTTGATGCCCACGTTTTTCGTTAATGAGATTTAGCACATTTCCAATCATAGAAGACGGCACGATGATTTCGCCCTTTACCCAAGGCTCACGTATTTCTTTAATCTCAGAAGCATCCGGAAGATCCGCCGCCGATTTAATCTCAATAATCTCACCGTTATTCATCACAACTTCATAATTTGTAGATGGATTCGTTACGATTAAATCTAGTCCAAACTCACGCTCGAGTCTCTCGCGAATAATATCCATGTGAAGAAGCCCGAGAAAACCAATACGAAGCCCAAACCCAAGTACCGGCGAATTTTCCGGCTCAAATCTAAGCGCAGAATCAGAAAGCGCCAACTTTTCAATCGCTTCCTTTAAATCCTTATATTGGTCGTTTGACACTGGGAAAAACCCCGCGTATACAAATGGAAGCACGTTCTTATAGCCTGGCAAAGCCTCGGTAGCTGGTGCTTTTGCAAGAGTCACCGTATCACCAACTTTTGCTTCGCGCGTAGTTTTGAGATTTGTTACGATATAACCAATTTCACCCTCATTCAACTTATCGCGCGGAGTCATCTTTGGCGTCAAAATTCCAACTTCAAGCGCAATGCCCTTAGTCTCTGCTGCCATCATCAAAATCTCAGCGTTCTTTGGGATCTCTCCATCAAAAATGCGAACGTATAGAACTACGCCACGATAATCGTCAAAATAGGAATCAAAGATGAGAGCTCTTGTACTCATATCTGTTATTATAACATAAAAAAGGCCCAGACGCTATGCTGAGCCTTCATGTCTCTTACCTTACGGCAATTACACGAATTCCTCCATTTTCAAGAAGCTCCGGCCTCTCTCCGATGTAGAATTTGTAAATTGCTTGTTCAAATAATCCATGCGTAAATATCAGAATCGTACCATTCTTATATTTCTTACGCACTTCTCTCATGAAACGGCGGAAGCGCGCTTTTTCGCATTCATAACTTTCGATTTTGTCGAAAAGATCAATTGTATTAGGTTGAATACTGTCTATATGTTTCTGCAATTCCCCATAGGAAAGTGCTTGCAATAGATCACAATTTTTTCTAATACTCATGCCTTCTAACTTGTAATAGTTCCTTTCAACCAGACAAGGACTAAGCACTACTTTTGTCCCCTTCATGCCAGCAGCTTCAAGTGCAATATAGCAGGTCTCCTTTGCTCTTTCATAAGGCGAGCTATACACAGCATCAAACTTTTTATTCATTTCCTTAATTTTTATTCCAGCTTTTATTGCCTGTGTTTTTCCTACCATAGTCAATCCTGTATTTTTATCAACATAAATCGCATCAGAATCAATAAGGTTTGAGTACGATTCGCCATGGCGAACGATAACTAGTGTAAGTGACATAAAATTCCCCCCTTTCGTAATTTGCTTTCTTTCCCACACTAAGAACTGTGTATATTATACCACAAATTACTTCTTTGGGGCAGGGCCTTTCTCTATAATTTCGTCTAGAACCTTTTCTACATTGAGGCCAGTTTTAGCCGAAACGCCCACGATATCCTCGCGTTTACAACCAAGAAGATTAATAATCTGTGCAGCTACGCCCTCTACATCGGCCGCCGGCAAATCCACCTTGTTAATAACAGGGATAATCACCAAATCCTGTTCCAAGGCAAGATAAACATTAGCAAGCGTTTGTGCTTGAATGCCCTGAGTAGCATCCACTACTAAGACCGCAGACTCCACCGCCTGCAAAGATCTAGAAACTTCATAAGAAAAATCCACATGCCCCGGAGTATCAATCAGGTTCAAAGTATAGCCCTTCCAGTTCATCGTAACAGGGGTAAGTTTAATCGTAATGCCCTTTTCACGCTCTAGTTCCATTGAATCAAGAAGCTGCGACTTCATGTCGCGCTTTGCTACCGTACCAGTCAGCTCCATCATTCTATCGGCCAAAGTAGACTTACCGTGGTCAATATGGGCAATAATACAAAAATTACGGATCTTTTCCATATCTATATTATATCAAAAAACCTCCCCTTAGGGGAGGTTTTAGATTAGTCTACGCCAAGCATAGATAGAGATAGTCTTCCCTTATCGTCAATTGCAACTAGTCTTACGCGAACCTTATCACCTACGTGAAGTACTTCTTCTACGGTCTTTAGTCTCTTGGTAGAGATTTGAGAAATGTGAAGCATACCATCAATACCAGGCATGATGTTCACAAATGCACCAAAGTCCTTGATTGTTACTACGGTACCATTGTAAATCTTGCCTACTTCTGGTTCTTCGGTAAGGCCTTTAATCCATTCGAGAGCCTTTGCGATCTTCTCTGGATCAGTGCCAGCAATAGTCACAAGGCCATTGTCCTCGATATTTACTTCAGCACCAGTCTCAGTGGTAATCTTGTTAATCATCTCACCGCCCTTACCAATGACAGCGCCAATTTTATCTGGATTAATCATGAGTTTCTCAATTTGTGGAGCATACTTAGAGATATGATCACGAGGACCAGGGATTACTTCTAGAATATGATTCAAGATAAACATACGGCCTTCATGAGATTGCTTCAAAGCCTTCTCCATAATTTCTACTGGAAGACCGTGTACCTTCATATCCATCTGAAGAGCAGTTACACCCTCGGTAGTACCGGTTACCTTAAAGTCCATATCACCAGCAAAGTCTTCTGCATCCATCAAGTCGGTAAGAACATAAGCCTTGTCGATATCAGAAACTTCAATTGGTTGGCCTTTAGGCACATCTACCATTAGCCCCATTGCTACACCAGATACTGGACGTTTCAACGGTACGCCGGCATCCATAAGAGCCATACATGATGAACAGGTTGCGGCCATAGAAGTAGAACCATTTTGAGACATAATTTCAGTTACAGAACGGATAGCATATGGGAATTCTTCTTCGGATGGGAGCACAGGAAGAAGTGCACGTTCAGCTAGGTAGCCGTGGCCAATTTCACGACGTCCTGGAGAACCCATACGACCACATTCGCCTACAGTATAAGCAGGTGCATTGTAGTGATGCATATAGCGGCGCTTACCATCGGTAATTTCCATTGTGTCTACATCTTGTGCATAGCTTAGAGGTGCCAAAGTCACGATATTCATAGCTTGAGTTACACCACGAGTAAAGAGTGAAGAGCCGTGTACACGTGGCAAAATACCAACCTGGGATGAGAGTGGGCGAACTTCAGTAAGTTTGCGACCATCTGGACGCACACCTTCTTCTACGATACCACGGCGAACCTCAGCATGAACAGCAAGTTCAAATGCTTGGTCATAAACATCACGTAGATTTGCATCATACCATTCAACTTTCTCGTTGTCGGTTTCACCTTCGCCCTTAGAGAGAGCGAATTCATCGTGCATTTGATATTTAAGTTCATCAATAACTTGTGCACGTTCCATAACGTTACCACGAATCTTTGAACCAAACTTGCCCTCGCCCCAAGCCTTTACCTCTTTTAGAATTTCTTCGTCAGGAAGCACTAGTTCATATTCTTGTGCAGGAGCATTTACTTGCTTAGCAAGTTCTCTTTGCAAATCTAGAGCTGGCTTTACATTCTCTACCGCCCAATGCATAGCTTCGATAATAGTCTCTTCTGGTACTTCTTTCATGCCAGCTTCCACCATCATAATCTTGCCATCTTTACAGGCAACTACGAGATCCATTGGAGACTGTTCGCGCTCTTCTGGACTTAGGAAGCCCTTGAACTCGCCACCGATTCTACCGATACGGATACCTGCCACAGGACCATCAAATGGCACACCAGCATTCATAAGAGCAGCCGATGCAGCAAGCATTGCTACACAGTCTGGACGAAAATCTGGATCCATAGATAGTACGGTACAAACTACCTGTACCTCTTGACGATAGCCCTTTGGAAAGAGTGGGCGAATTGGGCGGTCAATCAGGCGACCTACAAGTACAGCCTCGTCAGCTGGCTTACCTTCACGCTTGATAAACTTAGAACCACTGATTTTGCCAGCAGCGTAGAACTTTTCTTCGTAATCAATTGAAAGTGGGAAGAAATCCTGTACTACTGGTTTGGTGCCAACTACTACTGAGCCGAGTACTACGGTATCACCGTAGGTTACGAGCACAGAAGAAGTAGCACGAAAACCTACTCTGTTTACTTCGAGAGTAAGTTTGCGGCCAAGCCAATCCGTTTCCACGCGGAGAGTCTTCTTGCCGTTTGGATTTATGATGTCCATAAAAAATTTCCTTTCTTGGGAAAACCTCAGATATGAGTCCCCTATCTCGTATCTGCCGTCTTCCCGTTTGTTAATATACCTCTATTATACCATAGATTAGCCGTTCAAGGAAGCCAAAAACACCCCTGTTAGTATTGACTTTTTAGCGTAAGTATGATATAATAGTATAGATGTAGTGTTACATAGTACCGTTCCAATGAAAGGGGGAATATTCATGGAACAATTAGAAATTGAATATCGCAAAAAAGTAGTCGATTATAAGGCTGCTTTAGATTTAGTGGTGACAAGAATCAATAGCTTATTAGCGATGAAAAACAGAGACGGCGGAGAAATCCCCTGTACAATCTCAAGCAGGCCAAAGAGTTTTGATAGTGCAGTCGAAAAAGCTGTTAGGAAAACTACCAAAAAACCAGAAGAGATTACTCTGGAAGACATTTTCGAAAATGAAAATGATATCGCAGGAGCTAGGATTTGTGTCTTATTTAGACACCACATTCCTGAGCTTGAAAGAGCTATTCGTCGCCTACCAGGGATGACGATAATCAAAACAAAAGACTACCTAAGCATACCCAAACCCAATGGGTATAGTAGTCTCCATCTAATCTGTTTAGTGGAAATTTCTACAGACGATGGGACAGAACTCATCCCTGTTGAAATCCAGTTGCGAACAAAGGCCCAGGATTTATGGGCCGAACTCGAGCATTATTTGTATAAGAGTAAAAAAGGATTCTTCCCTGAAGAATTCAAATCACTTTTTAAACAAATCGCAAAACAATTAGTTAAGATTGATGATCTTGGAGAAAAAATCTTCGAACTCATCAACAAAAACCCCGCTTCCTAAGAAGCGGGATTTTTCTTTATTTCAAAACTATTTTCTGAGGCCGAGCTTTTTCACAGTGGCTTTGTATAGCTCAAAATCGGTCTCTTCGAGGTATTTAAGAAGCTTCTTGCGCTTCCCTACCATTTGCATCAAACCTCTTTTGGCCATAAAGTCATGTTTGTTATTCTTCACGTGCTCAGTAACTTCCTTAATGCGCTCCGTGAGGATAGAAACTTGAACTTCAGGAGAACCAACGTCA
>JAEEGL011721414.1_pt1 | contig 10194 bp, 11 predicted proteins | sample 9134231 | NCBI WGS metagenome assembly JAEEGL01 (sample SAMN16246548, study PRJNA631951) | gut metagenome | biome: gut microbiome; feature: rumen; material: fiber-attached | host: Bos | place: Iran: Karaj | collected 2018-10
CCGTGTCCGAATACTTTATGTTTTCAGTATTCCCTGGAGCTACTTTAATCATATCATGTTACAGGGAGATGACAACGTCGCGTAAAGCCCAATTAGACCTTATCCTACTTGTGCAATATTGCGACTGGTCAACCGGCTTGCGCGCGTGTTAAAATATATATGTTGTGCGGATCACCGCCGTAGGGAGGTCACTCATGTTGGAACTACTGGATTCGTGGATCCTCGAGATCACGGGAGGAGGATTCAAGAGTGCGATCCTCTCTCTTCTCATATATATAGTATTATCACTCGTCCTGGCTTTTATAGTATTCATTGCCGTATCTTCGGTATTGATGGCACAGGAGAAGCATTCAAGATCGCAGTCCTTTAAGAAGATAGCAGGCTTCGCCCTGAAGCGCAAGATGCCCTACAAGGCATTCGTATTCTCGCTCTTCTTCTTTATATCTCTGTTCACGGAACACACTCTGTCATTTCAGAAGATCCTCGGCAAGATATCGCTCTTCGGCATGATCGTATCCATAATGATACTGATCGCGTCTTCCATAGATATCGCCAGCGACTTCTATGCCACCAAGAGGATCGCCAGGAGAAGGCCACTCAAGGGTCCCCTCCAGATATTGAAGTCGCTTATCCTCTTCGTATTCGGCATAGTCATTCTGGCTGTCCTCATAGGTCAGAGCCCGCTCGTACTTATATCCGGTATCGGTACTTTTACCGCTATTCTCTCCATCGTATTCAAGGATGCTCTCTTAGGACTTGTAGCAGGTATACAGATCACCTCCGAGAATCTCCTTCAGATCGGCGACTGGATCAGCATCCCTTCCGCAGGAGTAGAAGGTACCGTTACGGATATCGCTCTTATCTCCGTCAAGGTAACATCCTTCGACAATACTGTAACGACGGTCCCAGCCTACACTTTTCTTTCGACGCCTTTCAAGAATTGGCATAAGACCATAAACGAACATAAGCGTCAGGTGTCCTTCACCCTCGCCATAGATCCGTCTTCCGTGACCAAGGAAGAGAACGGCACCAACCTTACCCGCTTCAGGAACGATCTTATAGAAGAGATAAAGGCAGACGAGCACGTCAATAAGGAGCTCTCCGTAGTTGTAAGGACAGGAAAGAACAACGAAGGCAAGGGTATCCCCGTAGAAGTATTCTTCACTACGGATGTATCTGATTACGATGAATACTGCCACTACGCTTCCGTCTATATAGACAGAGCCGCAGCTTCACTTAAGGACTACGAACTTAAGGCTTTCAGGATATCTTCTCTCTGATCGTCTCCAGGATCTGATCTCTCATCTTATACATACGCTGCACACTGTTCTCAAGGAAGTAGTAGTGCATGACATAAGGGATCACCAGTACCAGGAAGAGTCCGCTCAGGATAAGAGCGGGAAGCGAAGGTGCGATCAGTATGAGCGCGATAGCTATCACCTCCAGTATGGCAAAGAGGACGGTAACTATAAGATGTATGAGCCTCTCATGCTGGAAGTAGGATATCTTGACCTCAAATTCGGATAGCACTTCGCGGATCTTCTCGATATCCGCATCCTTCATGTCTGAGTCCATGAAGCTTTGGACCTTGTTCATGTATTTAAGGATATATTTCTTCATATCAGGAGAACCTCTTATTTATATAGTTGATAACGTTTCTCTTGTTAGCCGTCCACATCGGAGCCAGAAGAAGTCTCTTGGGACCGTCTCCAGTCAGCCTGTGGACTGTTACATCAGGCGGAAGGATCTTCAGCGCCTGTTCTACAATATCAAGATACTCCTCCATGGACAGTACTTCAATCCTGCCCTCTTCCCACTCCTTCTCATAACGCGTCCCCTTCAGGATATAAAGGCATGTGAACTTGATGCCGTCGGTACCCGCATCGACGGCAGTCCTGACAGATGACATCATCTGATCCTTACTTTCTCCCGGAAGGCCGAAGATGACATGAGTTATGACTTCGCATCCGATGTCGTGAAGGTCCTTTACAGCCCTTATATATTCCTCCGTCTTATATCCCCTGCCGAAGTTCTCCGCGATCTTATCGTCCGCGGTCTGAAGTCCCAGTTCCACGAAGAGCGGGATCTTAGAAGCCGTATCCTTTAATACATATAGGATATCTGCAGGAAGACAGTCGGGCCTTGTCCCTATGGCAAGAGCTTCCACCTTGGGATGAGCTGCAGCTTCTTCAAGGCTCGCTCTTAAATATCCGGGATCGCAGTATGTTCCCGTAAAGCTCTGAAAATAAGCGATATACCCCGTATCTTTGGTGACTTTTGCCGCCAGCCTTGCTACAGCTTCGTCTATCTGCTCCGTGACGGATCTTCTCTTATCTGCAGCAAACTCTCCCGAGCCTCCCGCCGAACAGAAAGCACAGCCGCCCGTGCCCCGGGTGCCGTCCCTGTTGGGACAGGTCACGTCAAGGCTCACTGCAGCCTTATACATCTTATGTCCGAACCTGTTCTTAAAGTATGTGTTGGCGTCGTTATATCTCATTTCTTAGTACCGCCCTCTTTCCTGAGAGGATCCCTGTCGTAGTCGGCCATGCCGCCCAGCTCCGCAAGGCTCTTGACGGTGCCGTTACCGTAGCGCCCGTTGATCTTATCTATCGCTTCGTTGATACTCCTGCTGCGCCTGGTCTCTTCCTGCACTTCGAAGAGCGATATCTGACTTCCGCTCCCGGCCTTGGTGAGCTTACTGCATCTTATACCTATACTCCTTATGGGTGCATGCCAGTCGTATGACTCGTCGAAAAGCACCCTTGCGGCCTCGAAGAGGTCCTTAGCGCTGTCCGTGGGGATAAGAAGTCCCTTCTGATGCTCGTATTTATTAAGATCCCGATCCCTTACATAGAGTGCTATGCCGCCTGCTTCCAGTCCTCTTCTTCGAAGCCTTGCGGCAGTACCTGCGCAGAGTCCGTGAAGGGTGCCGTAGACCTGCTCGGGGGTCGCCATATCCTCGGGAGTCGTCGTGGAATTGTTGATGGACTTTAATTCCCTCTCGTAGTCGGCCCTTGCCACGGGACTGTCGTCGTTGCCGTTGGCATACTGCCACAGCATAACTCCCGCCTTGCCAAGATAATCGGAGAGATATCCCTTATCAGCATTCGCGAGATCCCCTATGGTCCTTACGTTGATCTCGGAGAGCTTCGTCGCGGACTTCTTCCCTGCAAAGAGAAGGTCCGATACGGGAAGAGGCCATACTATATCCTTATAGTTCTCCTCTGATATATATGTAGTGGCATCGGGCTTTTTGTAATCGGACCCCAGCTTCGCAAACACCTTATTGAAGCTGACTCCCACGGAGCAGGTAAGGCTGAACTCATTCCTTACCCTTGCCCTTATCTCGTCCGCCACCGCGACGGGATCCTTATCCTTACAGTACTCGGTCATGTCAAGCCAGCACTCGTCTATACCGAAGGACTCCACCAGATCCGTGTACTCGGTATACATCGCCTTGAGTTTCCCCGATATGCTCACATAAAGATCGTAGTGTGAAGGCACCGTGATCAGGTCGGGACACTTCCTCTTAGCTTCCCATATAGCTTCGGCCGTCTTCACGCCGGCTCTCGAAGCGAGCTCGTTCCTGGCAAGGATGATGCCATGCCTCTTCTCCTCATCTCCCGCTACCGCCATGGGCACATTTCTGTACTCCGGATGAGAGATCATCTCAACTGAGGCAAAATAGCAGTTCTGGTCTATGTGGAAAACGATCCTGTTCATTCATCCCCCTTCTCAAAACGCCCTTATTCTAGCACTTTTCGGGGTCTGTCGCAAACATTCGTTCCCGCGTTTGCGAATATATAAACTTTTTGTTAACTGTGTTGTAATTTTGCTTAATCCGATTATAATTAAAGCGAAATATCAAATATATAAGAAATGATTAAAGGAGGAACGGACCGATGGCTCAGCATAAGATACTTCTCGTTGATGACGATACCGACATTCTCGAGATCAACCGTGCCTTTCTTGAGAGTGAAGGATACGAAGTAGTAACCGCTACAAATATCGCTCAGACAATGGAAAAGGTTCAGCTGCATAACTTCGATTGCATAGTATTGGACGTAATGCTTCCCGACGGAAGCGCTTTCGAGCTCCCTCCCAGGATCGCAGTGTATTCAGGAGCTCCCATCATCTTCCTTACCGCCAGAGAGCAGGTAGAGGACAGGATACAAGGATTTAAGGTAGGTGCAGATGACTACATCACAAAGCCCTACTCTCTTCCCGAGTTAAGCCTTCGTATCAACGCACACATCAGACGTAATATGAAGAGTGAGGGTTTCCTTATGGAATTCCCGCCTCTCAAGATCAATATAAAGACCCGCGAGGTAACTCTCAAGGATAATCCCGTTCACCTTACCAACCGTGAATTCGATATCCTGAGACTCCTTGCAGAGACACCCAATGTCATCGTTCCTTTCGCAAGGATCTACTCCCATGTCTGGGGTGATGACTCCGCATGCGATAACCACCTCGTAATGGTAAACATCTCCTACCTTCGTAAGAAGATGGAGAAGATCGCACCCGAAATCACTTTCGTAAAGACAGAGTGGGGTATCGGATACTCATTCGCATATCCGCCCGTCAAGAACAGCATGCACGGTGAGTATTGATTATAGTCGCTTATTTAAGTACAATTACGCCCGATGAGACCAATGCGCTCGTCGGGCGTATTTCTTAAAGTGAGGTAGCAGATGTCGGCATCAGGAACCAAGACACATTTGAAGCTCGAGAACGATTCGGTCAACAGACAGCTGCTGACCGTCCTTCTCTTTATGCTGACCTTTATCCTGGTATCCCAGCTGATGCACATCTTCAATAACAGAGAGGACTCCGGTGTCACTTATACAGCCGCATCGCACACGTACACCGTCAGCGATCAGTTCGAGGACGAGAGTACGCTCTTCTTCGACAACAACTGGATAGTGATCCCCAATATCCATCCCGGTGCACTGAGGATACATTCCTTCAAGTTCGCCTACTTCCCTACCTATGCTCACTACGAGAATGTCACGGTCAACAGCAGGGACGGATGGAACGACTTAGGAGCAGGAGCCACCATACACAATGCCGGCGATCCGCCGACGCTCATCCGCTTCTACGGCGGCAAGGACAAGTACGTAAACTGTGTCGCCTACTTAAATAAGTTCAGGTTCACGGGCGATATATCCACCGCTTATCTGAGCATCCCCGACATCCACGGTGAAGCGCAGGTATTCTGTAACGGTGTCTACGAAGGTACTATCGGTGATTCGACTTCCGAGACGAGGCTCGACTTCTCCTGCGGCTACAACAGTATCCCCATCCATGCCGACAGCTACGGATATGCCGAAGTAGTTATATGCGTTACCTGCGACGAAGGCACATACGCTCCCGGTATCCTTTCGGCACCTGCCATAACGCTCAAGACCACCGATACAAAGGCTATCGTCATATCTTCCGTATGGTTCGCGATACTTATCACGCTCACCGCTTTCTTCACCCTCGGAGGATTCATCATAACCCGTACCATAGAGGGTATGCACAAGTTCTTTATACTCCTTGTATATGAGCTCGCGTTCCTTTGTTATCTCACGCTTCACGAGAGATACGTGATCACGAATTCCATCCTGAGGACAAAGGCCTGCTACGCACTTACCGTCATCATGGCGGCAATGGCTTATACCTTTGTATCTTCCATGTTCACTTCTTCGGAATTCAATAAGAAGCATCCCTTCTTCAGGTGGGATTCCCTTATAGTCTGCGGAATAGGCATCTCACTTGGTATCTTCCCCCTTATCAACACCGGCATATGGTCCGATTCGAGACATATAGCCATCCCGTATATCTATACTTTTGTCTTCGCTGCTATCGTGATACTGAAGATACTCTTCTTCTATCTCAGGGAGAAGAGGACCACCTTCGGCCTTATCGCAGCTGCAACATTCCTCTTCATGTTCGTATACATGCACGAGGATCCCACTACTAAGTACAATATCCCCTTCTATTCGATGTATTTCGCTATTGCCATAACGGTAATATCCGTATACTTCTTCTTCCTTTATGTACATCAGTATAAGGTCCTGGCACAGACTTCCGACAGACTCAGATATCTGGTCAAGGAGAAGACGATCCACATCTCGGAGATCAACAGGGACCTTTATAACACCAATAAGAAGCTCCTGGAGAACGAGGAGGCCAGAAAGAACGTCCTGTCCAACGTATCCCACGACTTAAGGACGCCCGTGACCGCCATCAGGGGTTATGCGGAGCTCCTGTCCACCGCCAGAAAGAACATGAAGGATGAGCAGATAGATAACTATCTCAATAACATAATAAAGAGATCCCAGCAGATGGAGCGTATCGTAGCGGATATCGTAGAGCTTACGAGGATGGAATCCAACTCCAACGAGTTCAGCTTCACGGACGTATCCATGGCAGAGCTCTTAGACGAGCTCTATATGCTCTACGAAGGCGATCTCCAGGGCACTTCCAAGCGCCTTACGCTGGATCTTCCCGAGGATGACTTCCTTATAGTCAAGGCTGACCCCAAGAAGATAAGCCGCGTATTCGAGAACCTTATCTCCAATGCCATCAACTACACCTATGACGAAGCACACATCAAGGTAAGGGCATGGCGAAGCGACGCGGATAAGCCCGTGTCGGAGCAGAGGGTACATATAGAGATATCAGATAACGGAATAGGTATCCCCGAAGAGGAGATAGCAAAGGTATTCGACCGTTTCTACCGTGCCAAGAATTCAGGCCAGAACATCAAGGGCACAGGTCTCGGCCTGTCCATAGTAAAGACCATAATAGAACATCACGATGCGGATATCAGTGTAGAGAGCCGTCTGGGCTCAGGTACAACGTTCCACATCGTGATGAAAGCTACTTATTGATCTTAGTGTGATATAAGAGCCGATCAAGCCTCCTTGGACTTGAAATACTCGTTGAGCTCGGCGATAAGAGCATCGCAGTCCATGCCGTGTACATAGCATGCTTCTTCGATGGTCTCACCTGTTGCCATTACGCAGCCGAGGCAGTGAAGTCCGGAATTCATGAGAATAGGCGCTACGCCCTGATCTTCCGCTACTACATCACCGATGATCGTGTCTTTTGTAATCTCCACAGGAATGTTCCTCCAACGTATTATTCATATCCGCATTTTGTCTTCGGACGCCTATAGCATACACTATCCCGATGAATTTGTCATAAAAACCCCGTAATACTTGAAAAATAAGCGCTATTAGGCATGCAAAATTGACAAAATGGCTTGACACCATCCTGTTTTCAGTTCATAATAACTGTGCAAATTGCCTATAAACGTAGGTACAAGGAGGCTATAACATGAATAAAACAGATCTTATTGATGCAATCGCAGCAAAGGCTGACATCTCCAAGAAGGATGCAGAGACAGCTCTTAAGGCTACAATCGAGTCCATCGAGGAAGCTCTCAAGAACAATGAGAAGGTTGTTCTTGTTGGTTTCGGTACATTCTCTGTTAAGGAGAGAGCAGCTCGTACAGGTCGTAACCCCAGCACAGGTAAGACAATTAAGATTGCTGCATCCAAGGCTCCCGCTTTCAAGGCTGGTAAGGAGCTTAAGGATATCGTTAACAGCAAGAAGAAGTAATTTGATCTTGTTGAATAAGAACTGATTAACAGGTCACCTTCAGGTGGCCTGTTATTTTTTTGCCGCCATCTTCTCAGCCCTGCTCCTTACTTCTCCCGCCAGCATCCGGATCAAGGTAATACTCTTCAGTCCCTTCTCCCCCAGATCGCTCTTAAATATCGCATATCTGATATTCCTCTCAACGTGGCTATAGTTGATCTCCAGAGCTTCCGCTGCGCTGTCAAAGAGCTGCTTGGGACTTAAGTGCGCCGTACTCTCACGGATAGCTATCCTCTTTACCAATATGAATATGGCCCTGCTTCCCAGAAGCGACGGCTCAAAATCATGCTCACGCATCACATCTTCGATGATCGAATTAAGAGTACTCTCCTTCATCGATCCGAAGCTTATCTTATCCGACGCGCCGTCATCACCGCTTATATCCTCTACAAGGTCGTGTATGCGCCTTGCAGCATATCCGGGGTTAGTACGTGCATCTACCACGTAGTGGACCTTTCCTGTGGCATCAGTAACGCCTACGATGCCTTTTCTCTTAAGCATGGTATTAATGGTCTTCAAAAGGACCTCATCGCTGCATACGACATAGATCCCTGTCTCAGTCTCAGTCAATTCCCTGCTGCTCCTTCTGTTCATGTCTAAGCGCCTCCTGCCCTTGATATGTCATACATAAGATCTATCACCGGCGAGGTATCTCATTCAACAAAAAACACCCCCGGTCTTAAAAGATCGAGAGTGTTTGTATGCTTTTGACAGTCAAAGAAGTTTTACTCTTCTTCTGTAGATGTTACGGAAGTCTGTTTCTCCTCGTTGATCGAGCTGTCTACATCCATCTCCTCAGCTACTACTACTTCAACTACATAGTGTCCGTATCTCGTATATCTGACCTTAACGTTGGCGCCTTCCTCGGGAACGTCCCTTAAAGGATTTATGTAATATCTCTCACCGTCAACCACAAGGGCGTTATTGAACACGGAGACATCCTCCAGCGTGCCCGTATACGAATAGTAGTTATCGCTCTTAACTGCAGCTATATCCAGAAGCCTGGGACCCGTAAAGAACACTGTATAGACAACAGCTACGGCACAGAATATCAAAGGAAGGAAATATGCGACGGGATGCTTAGTCTTACCCTTCCTGTTCCTGTTGGAGAAATATACGCTCAAGATGATAAAGACCAGAGATACGATCGCGTGTACTGTCAGATTAGCGATAAAGTACTTCATCTTAATCCTCCGTATAGACAGCCATTATGCAGTCTACGGCGTAGTCGTGCTTCTGCACGGGAAGCGCGGAATAAATCTGGAAGTCATAGCATACGCCTACAGTATAGGGAGCCTTATTAGAAGAAGCCGCCTTATTGAGCCAGCGGTCGTAGAATCCGCCTCCCTGTCCGAGTCTTGTACCGTCTTCGCTGTATGCGATGGCGGGTACGATCATAAGGTCGATATCACCGGGATAGATCTTACGAAGTCCGCTCTTGGGCTCGGGGATACCGTACGCACCCTCGGTGAACTGAGAATCGGGATCCGTTATCTCGAAGAACTCCATCTCGTCTCCCTTAACCTTAGGATAGCAGATGGTCCTGTTGTTATCAAGAAAGAACTTGGCTATACCGTCACAGGGAAGCTCGCCCCTTACGGCCTTATAGAGAGCCACGCAGGAAGCTGAAGAGATCAGGCTCCTTAAGTCTTTATCCTTAACGGATACGAACTGCTCGGATAATACCGCATCGTATCCTGCGGCCTGCTCGGGAGAGATCAAGGATCTCTTGGATCTGATCATATCCCTGATCTGCGTCTTCTTCATTGAATCATCCATATCGTATCCTCCCTTCCCTTATGAGTTTATCATATTCATCAGATCTTCTTCGCTGATGGAAGGGATTCCAAGCTCCTTGGCCTTAAGGGCCTTGCTGCCTGCAGCCTCGCCTTCCAGGAGGTAAGAAGTCTTCTTGGATACGGAACCTACTACCTTACCGCCGTTAGCTACGATAAGATCCGCCGCTTCATTACGGGACAATGTGGGAAGCGTGCCGGTTATACATATGGAAAGACCTTCAAGGGCACTTCCCTTCTCTACTTTCTCGGCTTCGAACTGTAAGCCCGCATCCTTGAGCCTTCCCATAAGAGCAGCGTTATCTTCGTCAGAGAAGAATCCCGCGATACCTACGGCGGAGATATCTCCTATGGAATCAACCTTTATAAGGTCATCGGCAGATGCATTCATAAGGGCGTCAATAGAACCGAAATGATCCATAAGATCTCTTGAAGTAGCCTTACCTACGTTAGGTATACCAAGTCCTGCTAGGACCTTATCCGCAGGAGTATTCGCCTTAGCTTCCTCTATAGCTCCCAGGAGCTTATCCGTATTCTTCTCAAGACCGAATACCTTAGCTTCCACAAGAGCATCTCTCTTATCCTTAAGAGAGAATATATCAGCGATATCCTTAACGAAGCCTCCGGCGATAAGATCCTTAACATACTCGATACCGAAGCCCTTTATGTTCATGGAATCTCTCGCTACGAAGTTACAGATCCTGTGTACAAGCGTTCCGGGGCATGAAGGATTGACGCACTTATA
>JAEEGL011727171.1_pt1 | contig 10194 bp, 7 predicted proteins | sample 9134231 | NCBI WGS metagenome assembly JAEEGL01 (sample SAMN16246548, study PRJNA631951) | gut metagenome | biome: gut microbiome; feature: rumen; material: fiber-attached | host: Bos | place: Iran: Karaj | collected 2018-10
ACCGATAACGGTAATAAGGCCGTAAGATCAAGCATATGGTACACGATTGCCAATGTTTCCATAAGAGCGGTCGCGATCATCACGACCCCGATATATACCGGGATGCTCACGACAGCCGATTACGGAAAGGCCAATACGTTCAACTCATGGATAGACGTTTTCAACGTGTTCGCGTGTCTTTGCGTTGTCTATTCGATAGGCAGGGCCAAGCTTGATTTTCGTGATAAATTTGATGAATACATGTCTGCACTTCAGGGTCTTTCGAGTTCGTTCGGACTGATACTTCTTGTGTTCGCATTCATATTCCGTGAATCCCTTTCAGCATGGATCCACTATGAGGTCCCGCTTGCCGTAGGTCTTTTTGCGTATCTGTGCGTATCTCCGTCCGTTGAATACATGATGCAGAAGTGCCGGTACGAATACCGGTATAAAGAGAACATACTGATCTCCGTGATCACGTGCGTCGGACAGGTAGGATTGTCTATAGCGCTGATGTTGCTTTTTTCCGACAGCAGATATATTGGAAAGATACTCGGCGTTATGCTTCCGACGGCCATTATGGGTATCGTGTTCTATATCCGCTTTATCGTAAAGGGAAAGGTATTCTACAACAGGGAATACTGGATATATGCGTTAAAGATCGGTCTTCCGATGATACCGCACGGTCTTGCGATCATCCTTCTTGCCCAGATGGACAGGATAATGATAAAGGATATCGTGGGGGATGCGCAGTCGGGACTGTACATATTCGGTTATTCGTATGCTTCGCTTTTGATGATATTCACAAATGCGATAGGCCAGGCATGGCTTCCGTGGTTTAACGAGACGCTCTTTGCGGGTGGCCGGGATCGGATCCGCAGTATACAAAGGAAACTCGTCATGCTCGGATGCTTTCTTTCGTTTGCGTTTATCGTCGCGGCGCCCGAAGCACTTATGGTCCTCTCGATATCAAACGATTCATACTGGATAGCAAAGTTCGTCGTCCCGCCGATAGTGCTTGGGACGCTTGCACAGTATTTTTATACGAACTACGTAAACGTTGAGATATTCTGCAAGAAGACACCGATAATAGCCATAGGTTCGTGTGCCGCAGCGGGTCTTAATTATGTATTAAATGCCGCACTCATACCGCGATTCGGCTACATCGCAGCCGCATATACGACGCTTGCAAGCTATCTCGTTCTTATGATCATGCACTTTATCATGGTAAGGTTCGTACTTCGCGAGAAGGTTTATGATGATATCTTCATGTTTGCATCAATGCTTGTGATGATGGGAGTCGGGTATCTGTTCGGCAATATGTACGGCGACGGATTAAAGGCCTCTCTTATAAGGTATGCGCTTGCTTTGGCGATAACCGCCGTTTTTGCAATTATCTTAAGACGTGATATAATTACGCTGATTGACTATGTAAAAAAGCGGTTTTTTGGTAAAAGATCATGAAAACACTTATAGTTATCCCCGCCAGGGGAGGCTCAAAAAGAATACCGAGGAAAAATGTGCGGATCATGTGCGGTAAGCCGCTTATCGCCTATTCGATCGAAAACGCAAAAGCCCTCAGACAGAACATGCACCTTGACGTGGATGTTGCGGTCTCGACAGATGACGAGGAACTCGGCGGTATAGTAAAAAAGCGCGGGGTCGATGTCATAGCAAGGCCCGCGGAGCTCGCAACCGATTCGGTAACGCTCGATCCCGTTATATTCCATGCCGTATGCTGTATGGAAGAGAAGAAGGGCATCAAATATGACGTTGTGATAACGATGCAGGCTACAAGCCCGACGCTTAAGATGGAAACGGTCAAAAACGCGATTGAGTATTTTGAAGCCCATGATTACGACACGGTTCTTTCGGCGACGAACAAGCCACACCTTTCGTGGGGAGTAAATGCTGCGGGTGAATACGTTAAGAATTACGAAAAGCGTCTCAATTCCCAGGAGCTTCCCCCGAATTATCTTGAAACGGGCGGCTTCCTCATTACGAGAAGGCAGTGCGTCACACAGGAAGGGCGTATAGGAAAGAAGGTAAGCATATTCGAGATACCGGAGGACGAAGCTGTCGATATAGACACTTATTCCGACTGGGTATTGTGTGAGAACATATTAAAGCGTAAGAAGATATTGTTTAGGACGGTCGGAAAAAGATCGGTCGGAATGGGTCATGTATACAGATGCCTTACGCTCGCATATAAGCTTACGGGGCATGAAGTTGTTTTTGCCGCATCTGCTGATTCGGACATCGGTATCGAGAAGATAACCGAGTCTAATTTTGACGTTATCAGGATAAACGATGAGAAGCATTTTGAGAGCGTACTCGATGAGATAAGGCCGGACATACTCATAAACGATATTCTTGATACGACAGCCGAATATATGCAGATGGTAACAAAGTACGTAAAGCGTGTCGTAAACTTTGAGGACGTAGGTCCCGGTGCCAAATATGCGGATGCTGTCATAAACGCATTGTACGAAAAGGGTGACAAGCTTCATAACGAGTACTACGGAAGTAAGTATTTCTGCATAAGGGACGAATTCTTAGAGGAACATCCGAAAGAGTTTTGCGAAGAGGCCGAAAATGTTCTTGTGATATTTGGCGGAGCGGATCCTTCGGACCTTACCGGAAGACTGTACGGCATATGCAAAAAGCTTCACAAAGACCATCCTGACGTAAAGTTCCATTTCCTGCTCGGTTTTGCCTATCCTTATTCCGACAGGATCGTAACAAGCGAAGAAGACAATGTTTTTGTTTATAAAGATGTAAAGCGTGTCAGTTCTTATATGAGCAAGATGGACCTTGCGATCACAAGCCAGGGAAGGACCGTTTATGAACTTGCAAGCATGGGAGTACCCGCGATCGTGCTCGCTCAGAACGATCGTGAGGCAAAGCATGTTTTTGCCGGTATCCAGAACGGATTCATAAACCTCGGTATAGGAGAGGAAACGGATGATGAGACCGTTATCTCGACTATAGGATGGCTCATCTCGACACCGAATGTCAGAAAAGAGATGAGAAAACTGCAGCTGCAGAAGGATTTTTCCAAAGGACACGAGCGCGTCATCAGGCTTATACTCGATGATGCTGACGAGAACCCGGACAACTGACGTCTTTCATGATTTGATATCACCATATGAAAAAGAGACATATTTCAGACCCCCTTGCACAGGCACGGCAGCTTGAGGCACAGAAGGCGGAGCGGGAGCGCCAGGAAATGATCATGGCCCAGAATGATATTTCCGTCATCTCGCTTGACAACAACATAGAAAACTCATATATCGGGCAGGGTATGACAGAGCCCGAACCCGAGGTGCTGTACACAAAAGAGGCAAAGAGAGTAGTACGCTCCCTTAATCATCTCGAGACAAGAAGAGTGATACTCGTTAATACGGTCGTCGGCACCGGATCGGTCGGAAGGCTTGTAGAGGGACTGTACAATACACTTAACGCAAACGGTTATGAGTGCATGGTGGCATACGGCCGAGATACGCACCCGGAAGGAATGAACGCGTACAGGATAGGACAGGATCTTGACGTATACATCCACGGAGTCCTCTCAAGGCTTACGGACAGACACGGTTTCTACTCAAAAAGAGCCACGCTGGAATTCATAAATGTCATTGAGGAATTCGCACCCGATATAATCCACCTTCATAATGTACATGGATATTACCTGAATATCCGTGTTCTTTTTGAATATTTAAAAACAACCGACATACGTATAATATGGACGCTTCATGACTGCTGGACATTTACCGGTCACTGCTCACATTTTGAATATATAGGCTGTATGAAATGGGTCAACGGGTGTTATGCGTGCGAACAGCTCGCAGAGTATCCGAAGTCTGTGGCAAAAGATAATTCCGAGAAGAATTATGCGGATAAGAAAGAACTGTTCACAGGGTTTGAGAATCTGACGATCGTTACGCCTTCACAGTGGCTAAAGTCAAGGGTTGAACAGTCCTTCATGGGAGAGTATCACTCGGTCGTTGTACCGACAGGTATCGATACTGCCGTTTTTTCTCCGGTAAAGGAGGAACGGAGGGATGACAATCTTGTGTTCAGGCTTCGAAACAGCTTAAACCTTCGAAACAAAAACGTACTGCTAGGAGTCGCGAATCCCTGGCGTACGCGAAAGGGCCTGCAGCAGTTCGTCAATCTTTCAAAACTTGTAAACGAAAGATGCGTGATCGTCCTTGTCGGCCTTAACGATGAGCAGCTTGCAACTCTGCCCGACAACATTATCGGGATCGGGCACACGGACAGCGTGCAGGAGCTCGCAGCGCTTTATTCCATGGCTGATATATACGTCAACCTTACGCTTGAGGATACGTTCCCGACAACAAACATAGAGGCGCTTGCATGCGGAACACCGGTTATCACATACCGGTCCGGCGGAAGTGCGGAATCAATAGATGACACGTGCGGCATTGCCGTTGAGAGAAACAGTGTCCAGGGTGTTGTTGCGGCCATTGATACGATCATTTCCCAAAAAGGGATCGCGTATACACAGGATGACTGCGTAAGACATGCGATGCTCTATGATAAGGAAGTTCGGTTCGAAGAATACATCCGTGAGGTTTATGAGGGAATGTAAATGAAATTACATGATATATGCAGCAAATTTCAGCATTCCATAGTGTTTGTCATCGAGATGATAATGTACGCCGCAACCCTTGCGACGTTCTTTTTGATGTTTGCGATAGATAATCCCGAGATCATAGTAATGTCAAGAACGGCGGCCGTAACACTTTCAACGTTTGCGATCATGCTCGTACTGCTTACGTTCATTTACGGCAAATATGATGTCGGTATGCGAAGATGGGGGCAGGTTGCACTGTCTGTTTCGATCACGGTCATAATAACCGATCTTATCACGTATCTCGAGCTGTCGATCATGAAGACAAATGAGGCCAACAACACAACGTTCAGGCTTGAGAACTTCGGGATACTCTTTCTCGTGTTCGCTATCCAGATAGTGATCATATGCCTTATGTCATATGTGGGCGAGAACTTTTATTTCTGGATCAATCCGAAGGAAAAATGCCTTATCGTAACGGAGAACGTTGATCATGCCGGACGAGTTGCCGTGGCTCTTTCCTCGTTCGAAAAAAGATATGAGACCGAAGATATCGTATGTTACAACGACCCGGATCTTGAAGAAAAGATGGTAAACGCGGACACTATAGTATTGTATGAACTGCCGGTCGAAGAACGTACAAAGATCATAAACTTCTGTTATCAGAATCTTAAAAATATTTACTTTAATCCCCACATTGCAGATATTCTCGAGCAGAACGCCCGCTCGGTCATAGTCGATGACATCTCGATGTTCTCGACGAGATTTCATATGATCACATTTGAGGAGCGTCTCGTAAAGCGGTTGATGGATATACTCATAAGTCTTCTCGCACTTGTGATCACAAGCCCGGTATTTCTTATTTCCGCTATATGTATAAAAAAAGAAGACGGCGGCAGTGTATTTTTCAAACAGAAGAGAGCAACTGTTCACGGAAAGGTGTTTGAGATACTCAAATTCCGTACGATGCGAGAGAACGTTGAAAACTTCTCATCGACCGAAGGAGATGACCGCATCACAAAGGCCGGGCGTATACTTCGGAAATATAGGATCGACGAACTGCCGCAGCTTGTAAATATCATTAAAGGTGAAATGAGCCTTGTCGGACCGAGACCGGAGATGCTTGAGAATGTTGCCGATTACGAGAGCAAACTTCCGGAATTCCGATACAGACTCAGGATGAAGGCCGGACTTACGGGCTATGCGCAGATATACGGGAAGTATAATACATCCTCGCAGGACAAGCTTATGCTTGACCTTATGTATATAGAAAACTACAGCCTTATCAAAGACGTCCAGCTGCTTTTCAGAACTATACTCGTTCTGTTTAAGGCAGAAGACAGCACAAAGGCTTTCGAAAAGCCGGGAGAAGAACAGGACAAAGCGGATGAATAGACCGGATGTAAAAATATCCGTGGTTACGGTTGCATACAACTCGGCAGATACGATAGGTGCTACGATCAGGTCGGTGCTTGACCAGACGTATCCTCCGTATGAATACGTCGTGATAGACGGAGCCTCCGAAGACGATACCGTTGCCGTTGTAAACGGATTTAAGGATGAGTTTGATGATAAAGGTATAGCGCTCATCGTTGTTTCCGAAAAAGACAACGGCATTTACGATGCAATGAATAAAGGAGTTGCGAAGGCGACAGGTGATATCATCGGGATAATCAACAGCGATGACTGGTATGAGGATGATGCGCTAAAGACGGTTGCGGAAACGTATATAAAAGAGCCGTTCGATCTGTTCTACGCGGATCTTAGGATGCATTTTCCGGGCGGAAGGACATTCGTCAAACATTCAAGAAAGAGAAGATATGCAACGAGCCGTGACTGGAACCATCCGACGACTTTCATAACAAAAGAGATCTACGATAAGAACACATACAGGACCGACACTCTTCATGATGACTATGACCTTATATTAAGGCTCAAGAAGGAAAAGGTCAGGGAAACGGTCGTCAACAAGGTACTTGCCAATTTCAGAATGGACGGGGTGAGCCATAGGAGAGGTTTTCGCGGAGCGATAAAAAGCATCAAGCTCAAGTACGGGATATACAGACGTAACGGATACGGCTGGTACTATATCATTGAACCGGTAATGGAGGAATTCGGGAAGCTGATAATCGGATAAATGAAAACGCTGACTTTTTATTCCAACTATTTCAATCATCACCAGAAAGCTCTTTGCGACGCATTTTACTGCCTGCTTGGGGAGGGCTTTACTTTTGTTGAGACGATGCCGATGGAACAGTTCCGCCAGGGTATGGGCTGGGGAGAAGATACGCCATCATATGTGCTTAGAACATATGAATCGGATGATAACGAAAAAAGAGCACAGATGCTCGGCGCCGAGTCAGACCTTGTTATAATGGGGACTGCACCGGAGTACTATATTGAGCCAAGACTTGCCGCGGATAAGATCGTATTCCGCTATTCCGAAAGGCCGCTTAAAGAAGGCTTTATCAAGTTCTTTATCCCCAGACTTACAAAAAAATATATCCATCTTCACGTAAGAAACAGGAATAAGAGAATATACGTGCTCGGTGCGAGTGCGTTTACGTCATATGATTTTAAAAAGATGTTCGGAAGCTATCCCAACAAATGCTACAAGTTCGCATATTTTCCGAAACACATAAGTTATGATTTCGAAAAGCTTTATAAGCGGAAGAAGGAAAAAGCCGCTGCCGCCGGAGCCGTAACGATACTTTGGGAAGGCCGGATGATAAAGCTAAAGAGAGCCGATCTTGTTTTGCGTGCAGCAGGCGAACTTGTAAAAAAAGGATATGATCTTCGCTTAAGACTTATCGGCGACGGAGAGGAAAAGAGCGATCTTGTCGCGCTTTCAAAAAAGCTCGGGCTTGAGAAGATCGTGACGTTCGAAGGGTTCTTATCCCCCGATGAGGCAAGGGAGCGTATGGCCGATGCACAGATTTATGTTATGACGAGTAACAAGCTCGAAGGCTGGGGTTCGGTCATATACGAAGCATTAAATGCCGGATGCGCGACGGTCGCAAGTCATGTATGCGGAGCAACGCCGTGGCTTGTAAAACATCAAAAGACAGGGCTTGTTTACACATCCGGAAGCGTAAAAAGTCTTGCGGCAAAACTTGAAATGCTTCTTTGTGATGAGGGGTTAAGACATGATCTCGGAAAGCGTGCTTATGAGCAGATGAGGGATGAATGGAATCCGACGACAGCCGCAGAACGGGTGATCGCACTTTACGAGGCACTTCGGGAAGGCAAAGATACGCCTTTTGCCGACGGTCCGTGCTCTAAGGCCGAAATAATGAGTAACAGCTGGTTTAAAGATATCTGATATGGATAACGATAAGAAGACAATTTTATATCTTATGGAGTATCCGATAGACCTTCCGGGAGGCGGACAGGAGTCGACCAAAACGTTGTGTGAGGGGATCGCGGCGTCCGGAAAGTATACGCCCGTTGTGGCATGTCCCGATCTTTTGTCGACATCGGCCGGTGATTATGCATACAGGATCATAACATTCCATTCCGATGAGAACAGGGAACTGTCGAAGGTACGCAGGATATCCAATTTCCTGAAAAGAACAGGGCAGTTTTACCGGATAATAAAGCAGGTAAAGCCGGATCTTATTCATGTTTCGATGTCGGAATCGCTGATAACGTTCGGAGTGCTCCGTTGTATGGGGCTTTTTTCGGATATACCGTTTGTATATACGGACAGAGGGCTTCGGTTCGGATACAGAAAGCATTCGCTTTTGTGCATAAAGGCTACGATGAGGCATGCCGAAAGGATGCTTACGACAACGCAGTTTAATGCAAACCTGTGGAAAAACGAGATCAAGACAGCTGTCACGGTTATACCGAATACTATCAGCAATGCGTTTTCGCAGTATGATCCCGACGGCAGGAAAAAAGCAAGGGAAAAGTATGGCATAGACGATGACTGCACGGTGATAGGATTTGCAGGCAGGATATCGGAGGAAAAAGACTGGGGGCGCGTTCCGTCCGTTGTCAGGGCTATAGCCGAGGGCGGGATAAAGTTCAAGGTAGCGCTCGTAATGTCCGTTTATGAAAATCGTGATGCGCAGATCGTTAATGAAGTAAAAGCAGGGATAGTCGATGCGATCGGCGCCGATAACCTTATATATATGCAGGATCTTTCCCAGAAGGAGATCTCCGATTACTACTACCTTGTCGATCACTTTGTGATGACAAGTAATTTTGAATCTTTCGGAAAGGCTGCGGTCGAGGCGATGAGCAGAAAGTGCATCGTATTGTCTACGGCTGTAGGCGGCCTTGTCGAAGTGATCGGAAATAAAGATGACCTGTACGAAATGGATAACCTCGGCAAACTGACCGAAAGGATAAGTTATCTTACCGGGCACCCGGATGAAGCCGATGCGGAGCGGGAGATGTTTTATGCCCGCTTTAGGGATAACTATACGATCGACAAAAACATCGAAGGTCATATAAAAGTCTACGACACTATCCTCGGATGAAGATTATGAAAACGGAACACGACGGTGATAAAAAACAATCGAATATACTCGGCGGATTCCTTGAATTCTTCTATGGTAATTTTGTAGTTCTTCTTCTGGGGTTCATATCGCTCCCGCTCATTACGAGAATGCTCTCAACGGAAGAGTACGGAAGGACATCACTGTATCTGTCCGCCGTATCGATCATATATATATGTGCGATACTCGGACTTGACCAGTCGTATATCAGGTATTATTACAGCGAAAACGTCGATACGAGAAAACTGTTCTTCCAGTGCCTTCGCCCGCCTTTTATACTCATAGTCATACTGTCGGCGGTGTATTTTGTCTTTTCGGGTTTTTTCAATAATCTCCTGTTTGAACGTTCGGGGCTCGACATTTCGCTTCTTGTCATCGGATACACGGTCACGTCCGTATTTGAGAGATTCCTGTTTCTTAACATAAGGATGCAGCAAAAAGGAAAGCTGTATTCAAACCTGAACATCGTCTCAAAGGTTTTGTACATTCTGTTTATCGTTGTATTCGCACTGATGCTCGGAGATGATTTCAGGGTCGGTCTGTATGCCTTAACGCTTCCGCTCGTTATCGTAACGACATTTCTTCTTATCAGGTTTGCTTTTAAGAAGAATGAGCATGGAACGGTTTCGCATACGGTAACGGAGAGGGAGCTTCTTACATACGGCATCCCGTTTGTTCCGATGCTGCTTATGGAGTGGCTTCTCTCGTCAATGGACAAGTGGTCGATACGTTTCCTGAATGATTTTTCCGAAACAGGCGTGTATTCATCCGCGATGCAGATAATGACTATACTGCTGACGCTTAAGATAACTTACGTTGCATTCTGGTCACCCATTGCGATGAAAAAATACGAACAGGAAGACGAGGCCGAAGTAAAGCCCTTCTTTGCCGATATGTTTCAGAAGGTCCAGTACCTGTGCCTGCTCGGAGCATTCGGACTTACCGCATTCCGGGGTATCATAGTGCTCATACTCGGTGCAAAATACCGTGAAGCATCAAAAGTGATCCCGTTTTTGTCACAGATGTCGGTGTTGTAGATACTGTTTGAGATGACGGGACAGGGAATCAAGATTATAAAGAAATCGGTCTATTTCAACAATGCATCCGCGTGCGCGA
>JAEEGL013280690.1_pt1 | contig 10194 bp, 7 predicted proteins | sample 9134231 | NCBI WGS metagenome assembly JAEEGL01 (sample SAMN16246548, study PRJNA631951) | gut metagenome | biome: gut microbiome; feature: rumen; material: fiber-attached | host: Bos | place: Iran: Karaj | collected 2018-10
CATAGCCCGTGACAACCGTGCCGTCGTCCTCGTAGTGGACGTAGCGGAGCGTATAGGACGTCGCGCCGGGGACGGCCGCCTCAATGTCGGCCGTGAAGCTCGTGGCCGTCCACTGGTCGACGGGGCAGTGCTTCAGGACGGGAGCGTCCAGATCGACGCCCCCGGCGGCGGGGGCGGCGAGAACGGCCGCGAGGAAGGCGGCGCAACGGAGTCGGGAGTATGGGCGGGTTTTCATGGGAAGCATCACCAAAACTACAGGAATCCCGGCGGAAAGTCAAGGGCCACGCGCCCCTCGCACAATCCCGCCTCGCGCATTTTCGCGCGGTTCGTTTTTAGCACGAATCGCCTATTCTGAAGACGCAGAATCGTTCAAAATCACACACGGTAGAATCGAAATTTGGAAGTCCTCTCCGCAGCGTGCGCGGCTCGCCGCGCCCGCGCGGAGCGGACTTGGTGGCGCGGCATCCGTCGCACCCGCGCGCCGCGATTGAAGGACGGCTTTCGAACGCCTTCGGCGAGCCGCGAAGCGGCGAGATTCGACCATCCGGAGGCGGGGCTACGCACCGCCCCGGAGAGGCGCGGAACCCGCGTCACGGCACCCGATCCGCCGCCCCCACGCGATCATCTTCCGCCCGTTCGCGTCGCTTCCGAAGAGTTCGTCGATGGTGCCCGGGCCACGCCCGCCGGTGGTCCCGCCGTTGGTCCTGCGGATGAGGTTGCCACGGTCGCTTGTTTACACGCCGATTCGACGCTGTATCGCCGCGCGACGCGACGGCCATTCGCGCGCTCCGTGAGGGGCTGCCCCAAGCGATTGTCTCCGGTGGGTTCCACTTGCGGGCGCCCGGAACGCCTGAACGACGCGCCTTGCAAACGTGCGCGAATCCGCTTGCGTTCTCTCTGGCGATGTGGTAGTTTCGCCGTTGTCGCGGGAAACGTCTCCGCGCGTTGCCATGGAAGAACCGAAAACAAAACTGAAGGTCTACTGCGAGACATCGTTCTGGAGCTACCTGACGGCATTGCCGTCCGTCGATCCGAACAACGCCTTGCGACAGGCGTACACCTTGCGCTGGTGGAGGGAAATCGCGCCGCGATGCGAAATCTTTGTTTCCGGTTTCGTCTACGACGAAGCGATGGACGGAGACGAAGAAGCGTCCGCGAAGAGGACTGAGGAGATTCTCAAGTGGAATTTCGCACTGTACGACGAAGCCGAGGTCGCGAATCTGGCACGGGCGCTTCGCGAACAGCATCAGGTTTTCGCGAATGAGGTGACCGACGCTACCCACATTGCCGTCGCCGCCGTCACAAGAATGGATGTTCTGCTTACATGGAATTGCAGGCACATGGCCAACATCGTCGAGTTGCCGAAAACCGTCGGCATCGTCACGAACTGCGGATATGTCTGTCCGCTGATCGTCACCCCAAAGGACTATCTGGAGGAAATCCATGTCTGACCGTTTGGACAATGACAAATCGTACGACGATCCGATCGTTTCGGCGATTCACGAAACGCGCCGCAAAATCCTGGCCCGATTCGGAAACGACATCGAAGCATACGTGACATATGTCGCGAACCGCCGAATTCCCGGAGCAAGGTATGTCGATACGAGAAGCGATTCCAAGCCCGGCTTTTCCTATTCCTCGGTGATCGCCCCGGAAGGCGCCGGCGTCCTGTTCGCTTGCGAGCCGAAGCCCTGAACCGCAAGCCCTCGGCGAACGCGGCTCCGCCGCACCCGCTGAGGTCGTTGACCGTCGCGCTCCGCGCGATGGTGTGTCCACAATTGATGCGGCGGTCATCGTGCGGCGGTGTCATTCGCTCGTGCCGGAACACTAGCAAAAGTGCGAGTGTTCTGTCGTAATTATCCCGCCCTCGCATGGCGGGGATCACCCCGCCACGGCAGTTCCAGAAATTCTTCTTTTGTCAGGGCCATTCCTTTTCCGGAATTTCACGCATCTACCCGATTGAACTCAAGCGCGAATTCCGTTGGATGGCAAGATGCTTGATACAATTCGCAAGCACGATGGTTTTTCGCAAAATACTCGCATTCGGTCCGCAATGTCGCATCGACACGGATTCCCATGTAAATGCACGAAATCATCTTCGGTTGATGAACCAGAACGAGGAAACTGCCGTTGTCGGAAGTCTTCAGTCGGTTTGCTGAAACAAGACAACGCCATTCTCTCTCGTATGCCCAGTCAGAGAATTTGGTGGCGAGAAGATGTTTGGCCCATTCCGGTTCTTTGTCTTGGTAGATTGGAACGGAATATCGCTTGTTTGAATATCGGACTGGCGTTAATTCGGGCAATTGCTTGGTCTTGTATCCAATGACGACGCCTTTGTGGAACTCTGCATAGTGAGACCACATGAGAATGGAGTCCTTCCGAGACGAAAAACAAGCAATGCCCGACTCGCGGTTTGCCCGATCGGGAATACTGGAAGCGAGAAGAGTCTGCACCCGTTCAAAAGCAGAACGGAAAATAGACCAAAAATCAGGAACTATTCCCGAAACCATTGCCTCGTTTCGCAAACTTTCCATCTTCATGTAGGGAAAACGCGCGCAGAAGGATGTCCAGGATTCTTCACTTCGATAGGCTTGGTAAGCCTCCGCAACGATTCGATCAATGTCGGAGTCGTCAACTTTTCCGGCCATAAGCTCGAACGGGTCGTTGAAATCTCCAACGCGGGAAAACTTTATGGTCATGTCGCGAAGAGACGCCAAGCCTCCTTTAACGGAAAGGTATTTGTAGACGACATCTGGGACGGAAAAGTCGCTCGACGGAATCTCTTTCACTTCATCGCACCCGAATTGCATGTGTCGTCACTTCCAATTACGAAAACAGTTTGTATCGGCCCATTCCGTTTCCAGCGGAAGGGCTTTCAGCCACGCGACCAGCGCGAGCCATTCGTGGAAAAGGGCCGCTAATCAAAATAACGAATCGAAACAAACTTTTTCTCTTTGGGTGAAAGTCCAGTATCCCAGCCCGTTGAATGGCGCGAAACATCAATTGTGATGGGAAGCTCCTCATTGTCTGGTCCAAAGCCGACAACAAATGGAAATGAAATAGGCAAGTGTTCGGGAAAATCACCAAGGAATCGAAGGTTACCCAACCGATTACAACCATAGAAAGGAATGTCCCCGATTGTTTTGACACTATCCGGAATCGAAATCGTTGTCAAGTGTTCACTTCCGTAGAATGCGCGATCTCCAATTCGACATGTGCCGGTGACAATGGAGAACTGATGATCCTTCTTCCCGATAGGATACGAAATCAAAGATCGCGCCTTACGATTGTACAAGGCTCCCTCTCTGGAAAAGAATGTTGAGTTGTCGGATGAAACCGAAATCGCCGAAAGGGAGGAACATCCTTGAAAAGGGTTCGAACCGATAGATTTCACCGAGGATGGAATCAGAATGGATTTCAATCGTTGACAACCACCAAACGCAAAACTATGAATGATTTTGAGACTGCTGGGAAGATGGATTGTTTCGATGGTCTTGCACCCATCAAAGGCCCCTTCGTCTATTTCCAACACTCCTTCGGGGACAGAATACTCTGAAATCTGATTGTTGGATGGAAAACAAATCAAACGATTTCTCGTCTTGTCAAAGAGGACTCCGTTCTGAGAAACATAAAACAAGTCGGACGATGCCAGTTGAATACTTGAAAGATGTGAACACCTGCGGAACGGATGGCTTCCAATCGAACGAATGCTTTCTGGAAGAACGATTCCGGACAACGAAGCACAATTATCGAAAGCGCCATCTCCAATCAAACGGAGGCTTTCAGGAAGAACGATTCTAGACAACGAAACACAATCATAAAAAGCGCCATCTCCAATTTCGACGAGCGAGGCAGGAAGCGTGATTGATTGCAGTGATTCACATTCAGCGAAAGCATTGGATTCTAAGCGGGAAACGCCATTTTCAAGAATGACGGACTGTAATTCGTGGCAAAGCCAAAAGGCAAACTTACCAATCTCGCGAACCGAACCAGGAACGGTAATGTGCCGTAGATTTCTATGTCCGAAGAACGCTCTGGGAGCAATCTCCACAACGGGAAACCCGCCTAAACTGGCTGGAATCGTAATGGAACCGGATACTTCTTTTGGAATTGCAGGAGCCTGAATTATTGCGGATCCGTTCTCGACAACAAAAGTCCAAGGGATTCCATCGACGATTTCGGTTCGGAGACCTTCCGCAGGTTCCGATCCTGCAGGTGTCTGAACGATCAATTGTGGAGGTGGTTCAACCTGCGTGTCAATGCGCGCCGGAACCGTTTCGGCAAGGCCGGTGTCATTGCGCGGGAGTTCCTGCACATGCGACGAAGCGGGGCTGGGCGGGGAGGAACGCCGGGACGGATTCGTCGGGACGGACAATGTCCTTTCGGGCCGGGGTTGAGATGAATAGTTTCGTCCCGCCTGGAGAACGGAAACCACCCGTTGTTCTTGCGCCGAAGGCGACCCGGAAGTCGCCATTGACGGCATCTTTTGCGAATGCGCCCCGAAAAACATAAGACAAGGACACAGGATGACAAATGCAAGAACGGCGATCCACCACGGACGGTCTGCAATGATTTTTTTGCTTTGGGGCAAACGCAACCACGTGCGCGATTCCGACGAATTGAGGCAATACAGCGCGCCAATGTCCAATAGCGCGATGATGGACAGGCTTACCCAGCGCAACCATTCCAATTCGCCGTTGGAAGAGGTTTGAACAATTCTGTCGGCGGCATGTCGGGCAAGAAGTGTCAGTCCTGAAAACAGGATTCCGAGAGGAATGAGGACATTGAACAAACGGCGAGGCCAGTCGCGGCCTTTGAATGCTTTCCAAACAAACAGGATGAAAAGCAGCTCGAAAGGAAGCGACCCGACGCTTCCCTTGACAACGGCATTCAGCAAATCCCAGTCGCCGTTCTTGCGTGCCGCAAAAAACAGAAGAACGGAAAGAATTGACCCCGTTGTCACCGAAGCTGCGAGAAGCCATGTCGCACGCCGGACGTCATCCGGGCGGGCCACGGACGCCTTCTGGACCGTGGACGGCTTCGTGAACCGTCCCTCGCAGGATGGGCACTGAATGAAGTCCCCCTCCGATCCTTTCGATTCAAAGGATGTTCCGCAGAACGGGCAAACTTGATTCGATACGGAGTTCTCCTTAAGAAAAGCTGGCGGCGGCTGGAAACGGCCCTTGCAGGCGGCGCAGGTGATTGCGTCGCCGGGCTGAAAGCTCCCGATCAGTTCCGTTTGGCAATACGGGCAAATGACGGACTTCATGGCTCAACGAGTGTTTCTTGAGTGATTGGTCAAAGCTGGTCGATCGCCACCGGCCGCCGCGGCTCGCTCGGAGAGCTCGTCACACCTCCGAAACGGAAAGGCGGGGCAGGGGAGGGGCCAACGCCCGGCCGGAGGCGCGGCTGCGCCGCGCGGAACCGGGGAGTTGCCTACTTCGCTCCGGTGTTGTGCAGGTGGCGCTCGAGGCGGGTGAGGAGCTTGGAGAAGATCATCACAAGCACCAGGTAGATGCACGCCACGGCGAGGAAGGGGATGTAAGCCTGGTAGGTCTGCGAGCGGATGATCGAGCCGCCGCGCGCGAGGTCGTCAAGGCCGATGAAGGACGCGATCGAGGTGTCCTTGAGCATGACGATGAACTCGTTGCCGAGGGCGGGCAGGACGTTGCGGATGGCCTGCGGCAGCACGATGCGGCGCATGCCCTGTCCGTAGGAGAGGCCCAGCGAGCGGGCGGCCTCCATCTGGCCGTCGTCGATCGACGTGATGCCCGCGCGGATGATCTCCGCCACGTAGGCGCCGGAGTTGAAGCCGAAGGCGAGGATCGCGACGAGGACCTTGTTGTTGATCGACGAGAAGATGATGAAATACGCGATGAGAAGCTGCACGGTCATCGGCGTGCCGCGGATCACCGTGATGTAGACCTTCGCGAGCGCGTTCAGGAGGCGGAGCCGGCCGTGCTTGTCGTGCGTCGTGCGGACGATCGCCACGAGGAAGCCGAGCACCGCGCCAAGGCAGACCGCGCACAGCGCCACGGTGAGCGTGATGCGAAGGCCGTTCGTGAGATAGTGCCAGCGGGGCTTGTAAATGGGCTGCTTCCGCACCGTCCCGTCCGGCTGGGGAATCTCCTCCTCGCCGAAGCGGATCTCCTTGCGGAAGCAGACGTAGAAGTTGTTCTCGAAGTCGGCGAGCCAGTTCCGGTCGATCGGCAGCTGCACGCGGAGGCGGTCCGATTCGTCGGCCTCGTTGACGATGCGCAGCGTGCAGTTGTCCTGGCGGGAGAAGGCGGCAGTGACGGTCAGCGTCGCGCTCGTTTCGCCGGCCGGGAAGGAGAGGACGGGGGTTGACAGTTTGAAGAGGTCGGCGTCCGCGGCGTTGGCCGGCTCGACGCGGTAGGACGCCGCGGCCGCGGCGTCGGCGCGGACGAAGCGCACCTCCGTCGGCTTTCCCGAGGACAGCCCGAGCGGGAGCGTCGGGGGGCGCAGCGGATCGGAAAGCGAGACGGAGGCCGTGCGCTGGTCGACCTCCTCCAGATGGATGACGACGTTGGTGGTCGTCTGCCCCGGCGCGAAGAGCATCCGCTTGACGACGATGTCGTCCCGGACGCCCGGAATGGAAACAACGCCCTTGTAGCGGGTCTCCTCGTCCGCCTCCGCGCGCTCGATGGCGACGACGGCGTTGGTGCCGTTGGTCAGGGGAGCGGAAAAGACGGGCGGGGTCCCGGAGGAATCGTCCTCGCCGCGCGAGGGAAGGCACGCGGCGCGGACGAGAAGGGACACCGCCGCCCAGACTCCGGTGTGGCGTCGGAACGATGCGTTCATGTGCGGTGGGGCGGGCTGGAGGAGGGGGGAGTCTTCGGAACGTTACTCGGCCGAGTTGAGCTTGGCCGCGCGGGCGGTGTGCTCCTCCTTGATCGCGTCAAGCTTGCCGGAGTCCTCCAGGGCGTCGATGACCTTGTTGATCTTGGCGAGCAGTTCGGGCTGGCCCTTCTTGATGGCGATCGCGTACTCCTCGACGGTGAGCAGGTCGGAGATGTCGTAGTCGGGCTGGCCCTTGATGACGGCCTTGGCCGGATCGATGTCGGCGATCACGACGTCGACCTTGCCCTGCTTGAGCGCGGCGAAGGCGCTGGCCGGGGAGTCGAACATCTCGGGCTCCTGTCCGAGCTTCTCGCGGACGAAGTCGGCGGAGGTGGTGCCGCTCTGCACGCCGATGCGCTTGCCCTTGGCGTCCTCGGCCTTCTCGAAGGGCGTTTCCTTGGCGAAGATGAAGACGATGCCGGTGCGCACGTAGGCGTGCGAGAAGTCGACCTTCAGCTTGCGGTCCTCCGTGACCGTGATGCCCGCGGCGGCGAGCTCGGCCTTGCCGGCGATGAGGGAGGGGAGGACCGAGTCGAACTCGACGTCCTCGACGGCGAGCTCCTTGCCGAGCTCCTTGGCGATGGCGCGGCAGATGTCCACGTCGATGCCGACGACGGTGTCGCCCTCGCGGTACTCGTAGGGCGGGAAGGTCGCCTCGGTGATCATGCGGATGGTTCCGGCGGGGGCGGGCTCGGGGGCGGGCTCGGCGGGTTCGTCGGCGGAGGCGGAGACGGTCGCCGTGAGGCAGGCCGCAAGGGCGAGTTTCGTGAACGTGTGTTTCATGTTGTTTGGGCTCCTTTTGGGATGTGTGGTTGTGAAACGGTGTTCGGGTTTGTCATTCTAGGCTATTTTCGTTCCGCGCGCAAGCGCGTTTGCGATTTCGACATGCTATGTCGCATAATATGTATTATGTTAAGTTCGAAGCCTTGAAAAGGCTGCTATTTGGCTGAAAACCGGCTTTCAACGGTTTTTGGGCTCGTTTGCGAAATCAGCGTACGGGTTCGGCCACGAGATCGTAGTCCGTGTGTCCGAAGATGCGGCAACGGACGAAGTCGCCCACTTTCGCGGACGCAGGAAGACCGCGGACGAACGTCACGCCGTCGATGTCGTCGGGCGCCTGCCGCTCGCCGCGCCCGGTCCACGGCTTGCCGCGGGCCGCCGGCGGCGTCTCCAGCAGAACGGTCGTCTCCGTGCCGACAAGCGCATCGAGCCGTTCGGCGACGACCTGCGCCTGGGCGGCCATCAGACGGTCCCGGCGGGCTTCGGCCGTGCGGGCGGCGACGGGCTTGGGCATCGTAAACGCCTTGGTTCCCTCTTCCGGCGAAAAGACGAACGCGCCGAGATGGTCGAAGCGCGTCTTCCGGACGAAGGCAAGCAGTTCGTTGAACATGGAGGCGGTTTCGCCGGGAAACCCGACGAGGCAGGTCGTGCGGAGGACGGCGCCCGGCACCTTCGCGCGAATGCGCGCGACCATTTCGGGAACCTCGGCGATCGTGTCGCGGCGGTCCATGAGGCGGAGCACGTCCGGCGAGGCGTGCTGGATCGGGATGTCGAAGTACGGCAGGACGTGGCGGCTGCGAGCGATCGTGTCGAGAAGTTCGTCGGTGCACTTGGCCGGATGGCCGTACAGAAGCCGGATGCGGAACTCGCCCGGAAGCGCGTCGAGTTCGCGAAGCAGCGAGGACAGCGTGGTGCCGTCCCGGAAGTCCATCCCGTAGCTCATCACGTCCTGCGCGATGACATCCAGTTCGCGGATGCCGTGCGCAAGCAGTTGCCGTGCCTCGTCGACGAGCACGGCGACCGGGCGCGAGCGGAGGCGACCGCGGATGCCGGGAATGGCGCAGAACGCGCAGGCGTGGCGGCAGCCTTCGCCGATCTTGAGGTAGGCGTAGGGTCCGGGCGTGAGGACGAACCACGGCGCGGAGGCGGTGAAGAGCCGCTTCGAGGGGCCTCGCGAGACGGCGTCAATCGCCGCGCCGGGCCGGTCGATCGCCGCGCGGACGATCTCCGGGACGCGGTCGAGGTCGTCGACGCCCACGACGGCGTCCACCTCCGGGCAGGCCTGGAAGACCTTGTCGCGGTAGCGTTGCGGAAGGCAGCCCGAGACGATCACGGCGGGCCCCCTCCCCTTCCCTTTCCGCCCGTGCTTGCGCGAGCAGGCCTCCTCGATGGCGTCGACGGCCTCGGCGCGCGCGCTTTCGATGAAGGCGCACGTGTTGACGAGGATCGCGTCGGCCTCGTCCTCCGGCACGCCGACGTCGAAGCCTGCGTCCCGCAGTGCGGACGCGACGACCTGCAGGTCGACGAGGTTTTTCGGGCAGCCGAGGGAGACGAGCGCGACTCGCGCGCCGGCGCCGAGGTCCGTTCGGGATGGATTCTTCTTCATGGTGCGGGATCGGGGGACGGCTTCTTCGGGCCGGCGGCGAACATCCGGCGCAGGAGCAGAAGTCCGCCGCCGGAGGCGTAGAGGAGCGTGAGCGCCATGTAGCAGAGCGCCATCGCCCCGGCGCAGGTCTTCGCCCAGTCGGCGGCCTCCACGCCCTCGGGCGCGGCGAAGCCGACGAGCGGGAACGCGACGCCGAAGAAGACGGCGTAGGCCGCCTCGCGCAGCCCCATGCCGTTGATCGAGACGGGCAGCGACTCGAGGATGCACACCAACGGGGCGAACACGCAATACCACGCGAACGGGACTGGAATCCGCAGCGCGCGCCCGGTCGCCCAGATGGCGGCGAACACCATGAACTGGAACAGGAGCGAGATGCCGAACGCGCGCAGCGGGACGGAAGGACGGCGCGAATACGCCGACACGGACGCGAAGAAGCGGTCCGCCGCCGCGGCGATGCGCTCCCGCGCACGGCCGGGGATCGGGCGCAGCATCCGCCGGAGAATCCCCTGCCCCCACACGAAGAGGACGAAGATACCGAGGAACGCGACGAAGAACGCGACCGGGACGAGCAGCCACGGCCAGTGTTCGCGCGGGACGAACCTCAGTCCCGCGAGCGGGAAGACGAAGCCGAGGAACGACATCGCCAGAAAGCCCGAAAGACGGTCCATGAAGACCGAGGCCGTCCCGCGCGCCGCGCTGCCGCTCTTCGCCCCGACGTCCGCGATGCGGTAGAGGTCGCCCCCGACGTTCGACGGGAGAAAGAAGTTGCAGAACGACGCGATCCAGTGGCTCGCAAAGAGTTTGCGGACGGGGAGCTCCAGCCCGTCCGCGCGCAGGAAGAGGCGCCAGCGGACCGACGAGAGCCACATGTTGCCGAACGCGATGGCGAAGAAGAGCGGCGGCCAGCGCCAGTCCAGCTCGGCGAAGAGCCGGCCGAACGCGCGCCC
>JAEEGL013293902.1_pt1 | contig 10194 bp, 6 predicted proteins | sample 9134231 | NCBI WGS metagenome assembly JAEEGL01 (sample SAMN16246548, study PRJNA631951) | gut metagenome | biome: gut microbiome; feature: rumen; material: fiber-attached | host: Bos | place: Iran: Karaj | collected 2018-10
AGGAATCGCTTCACACCAGCGGCGATGCCAACTGCGATATATGCCGGAAAAACTCCCTCACCCACAGCCATCTTCGAAGCTCCGGCCAGACGGTCGGAAGGAGAAAGCTTGCGTCCTGGATCACCTCCCACACGGGCGCATGTGTCCTTCAAAGCAGAATTGGAGAAACGCCGGAGCAGGTCCGTGATATGCTGCACAAGAGCGTCCAGCGGCTCCCCATAATGCCTGGAAATGGCCTGGGCGCTTTCCAGCATGGCGTTCTGCACTATTATCCTCACCTGAGGATCATCAATAGCCTGGGAGATAAAATCCGCTCCAATCAGGCCGCCCAGGTAAGCCGTCACAGCATGTCCCATATTGTGTATGAAGAGCTTACGCTTGACGAAATAATCAAAAGGTTCATATGGGACCATATCCTTAATCTGCGGGATCCCGCCCTTGAATGCGGCCTTGTCCACCGGCAGGAAACCATAGCGCTCCACGCAAACGCGAAGCGGATCCCCTTCTTTCATCTCATCGGTCTGGACCGGGACCATACGGCCTATGGAAGTCTCCACCAGGCCGACGGTGCTGTCGAAAAGCGCGCACTCTTCGTCGGAAAGGCATTCCTTTATCAGGCGCTCCGCATATGCATTGGCATCATTGATATTTTCGCATATGATTATGTTCAGCGGGCTGCCGCCAAGTGCCCATCTCCTGCGGATCCCCTCCACCAGGTTCGGGACGACAAGTGGAAAGTTCCGAACTCCCACCGCGACGGCCATTATGTCGCACCGGGCTATGGCATCAGCGGCTTCGGCAGTATCCTTCCCGTTAACTGCAGTGACATTCCCAACTGTCACATCCTCAAATCCTTCCTCGGACACGAAGCGCAAAGGATAGCTCCCCCTCGAGCGGATGGAATCCACCAGGGAATCGACCACATCGATGAATGTGACTCCGTATCCGGACCCGCTGAAAAGGGCTCCGATAAAACCGCGGCCGATGTTCCCGCAGCCGTACATGACCGCCCTTTTCATCCTACTTCAAGTCGGGATATTCAGTACAAAGAAGGGCTTCTGCCGGCTCATCTTCCTCGATCTCCGGGAAACGGCCTACAGGCTCCCAGAAACGGTTGTCAGCGGCATCGTCATTGACCATCGAAACTTCTCCTATGAGGCAGGTTCCTCCCTCAGCCCAGAAAGTGTGGTAGATGTAGGGAGTGTAGCATACGCTCTGGCCTTTGTGGAAACGATAGGTTTTGCCGGCCTCGAATTCGCATTCCACTCCGTCCACTTTCAATTTGACGGTTCCTGTCTCCTGAAGCTGCTCGGTAACCGGATCGGCGTTCCAGAGTTTCATGCAGAACACCCCGTCTCCTTCGCGGAAGATGATGTCTTCCATCTTGTTCCAATGGAAATGGGTAGGAGTCACCTGCCCGTCCCGCACGATCATTATCTTCTCGCAATAGGGCTTCCTGTCATATGCCGGATTGCCGTTACGGAGGGTGATCAGAGAGAGCCCTATATGCTCGAAATCTCCGCTGCCGAAGTCTGTGATGTCCCACCCCATGCAATTTCGCTTGATTTCAAGGCACTCACGGCCCTTTCCGGCCCAGTCCCCAGGTGTCCATTCCGCCCAGTCTGGAAGGAAGAAATGTCCCTTCCTGCAATACTCTTTGTTAGCGCGGATGATAGCATTAATCTCAGAACGTTTCATGTTATAAAACTATGTTGGTCAATTGTTTCTGTTCTTCAGGAATTCTTCGATCTCCCCGAGGGTCGGGGCTCCTCCGGTCGAAGTGGAACTGTAGAGGTTGAACCGTGCGCTTGCGGAAGCGAAGTCCAGGAGCCCTTTCAGATCATAGCCCTCGTGAATGGCATACAGCGCACCGGCGCAGAATGCATCTCCGGCACCGACAGTGGAGACAATATCTTCAACCGGCGGACTGAACGAAGGAGCACTGCATATGCGTCCGTCCCTGGTAGCGGCCACTCCGCCTTCCGGGAAATGGATGACAACCATCTTCCGGACACCGGCTTCGATAAGGTCGCGGGCAGCTTTCTCCACATCATGGAAATCAATGGTACCGTCCTCCTTACGAAGGCATATGCCCAGGCTCTGTCCGGCTTCAACCTCGTTGATAATGAGGTAGTCGGTGTACTTCAGGCATGGAATCACTATTTTGCGGTACCGGTCACTTTCCTCGGACACTATGTCCACTGAAGTCTCGTACCCCTTCTTCAGGAGGCCGTCAAGAGCCCTCGCCGCCGCTACTCCATATTCCGGGTCCTCCTTGTCAAGTTCGTCCAGGAGGAGAAGGTAGCCAAGATGGAATATGCGCGCAGGTGATTCCGCACTGAGAACATGGTCCACCGTCAGCCTGGCATTGGCCCCGCGGCAATGGAAGAAGGTCCTGGAAGCAGTCCCGTGGATCTCTGACATCACATCGGTGTAAGAGGTTGATTCTCCCTCGATTATATTCATATTACAGCGGTCGATCCCGAGTCGGTCACACTCCTCGAGGCACATCCTTCCGTGCTCGTCGTCTCCGATACAGCCGCCCGCGAAAAGTGGAAGGCCGCTTTTCAAGGCGGCCAGGTCGGCCAGGACATTATGGGCACAGCCGCCCAGTCCTTCTTCCTCCCCGACTATCGTAGTGAGGTTCCCTTTGCGTGGATACACGTCGATGAACTTGACTGAATCGACAACCCAGTTGCCTGATGAAATGATCCCGGTGCGTCTTTTACCGTCCATAGTGAATTGTAGTGATTAGCTTCTTTCAAGCTACAATATCCGAATAAATTTCGATATCTTTGCCGAAAATTTAAACGAATTTATCTGCAATGAAAAGAATTATCTTGATTATCGCCGCCAGCGTTCTCAGCGCAGGTCTCATCCAGGCCAAGACAGTTGAAAAGACTTACACAGTCCGCGGACACTGCGGAATGTGCAAGATGAAGATAGAGAAGCTCGCCTCCTCTTTCGAAGGAGTGGAATCAGCGGCATATGACCTTAAAGGACAGAAGCTTACCCTTACATATGACAAGAAGCTCGTCAAGGACAAGGACGTCCTGAAGGCCATCACCCGCATCGGCTATGATGCAGGGAAGTTCAAGGCTACCGACGAGGCATATGAGAAGCTCCCCGATTGCTGCCGCTACCGCGAGATCGAAGGCGTGGAAACCGGTGACCATCACGGAGAGCACCACGGGGAGCATCATCACGGTGCCTAGCCTGAGGCCAGGCCCCTGAGATAGTTATTCCTTGGGCGCGCAGGCTTTCGGATCGTCTACGCTGAAGGTCTTCTGGGCTTTCAGGACGAACGGAGCAGAGCAACGGACATCAGCCACATTGCTGGCAAAATTCACGGTATAGCTGCCGGCTGCTGTTTCCCAGCGGCCGGCATTTTCATTGAATGAGGCCAGCTCATATGCACTTACTTCCATTACGAGGGTCTGGCTCTCACCCGGAGCGAGGAGCTTAGTCTTGGCGAAGGCCTTAAGTTCTTTAGCAGGCTTCTCAAGACCGCCGGAAGGAGCTGATACATAGAGCTGTACAGCCTCTTTCCCGGCAACTTTCCCGGAGTTGGTCACAGTAACCGAGGCAGTGAAACCGCCGTTCTTGTCAGCCTTCACTACCGGCTTGGAATAGGTGAACTGAGTGTAGCTCAAGCCGTAGCCGAAGGGATAGGAGACCTCGATTCCCTTTGTGTCGAACCACCTGTAGCCCACCCATATGCCTTCAGCATAATCGGTGTAGTCGATGTCCTTGCGGGGACCGCGGGAACGGGTCGAGAATCCGAAAGTGTTCCTCCCTGGAGCTACATAGTCTGCATATGGGAAATTCGCGGAAGAAGGATGCTGGGTAAAGGCGAGAGGAAGGGTCATCGGGAGCTTTCCGGATGGATTCACCTTTCCTGTGAGGACGTCAGTTACGGCATCGCCGCCTTCCTGTCCCGGCTGCCATGCGCAGAGAATAGCATCCGGAACGCTCTTCCATGAAGCTGTCTCTACGGCGCCGCCAACATTGAGGACGACCACTGCCTTCTTTCCGGCCAGGTGGAATGCATCGCAGACGTCTCCGATGAGCTGGCGCTCAACATCCGTCAGGTTGAAATCATTGTCCACGCGGCGGTCTGCAGCCTCTCCCGAATTGCGTCCGATCACAACGACTGCGACATCATATGCCTTGGCCTGACGGTCGATGGCGGTACGGCTGACAGGGATCTCGGCATATTTCTTCTGTCCGAGAAGGATGCCTGCCTGGCCGCTGGTACCGTTGAGGGCCATCTGGGCCTTGTCATAGCTGATGTACTGCTCGTAGTAGTCCATCAGTTCCTTGGGAAGTTCGAAACCGGCATGCTCCAGGCCCTCTTTCATGTTGACAGTGTAGGCCTTGTTGACATTTCCGGATCCGGTTCCTCCGGCAACGAAATCGATGGCTGAGATGCCGTAAAGGGCCACCTTCTTGACATCCTTCAGGGGAAGGACACCGTCATTCTTGAGAAGGACCATAGACTCGGTCGCAGCCGCGCGGGCGACTTTCGCATGAGCTTTCAGGTCCGGCTTGTCGGAGTACTTGTAGCCCTTGAAACGGGGAGTTTCGACAATGTACTTGAGCATATTACGGACATTGCGGTCGAGGTCGGCCTGTGAGATAGAGCCGTCCTTGACTCCGGCGATTATCCTCTCGATCTCGGCGTCTGCACCCGGTTCCATCAGGTCGTTCCCGGCGTTAACCGCCGTGACCGTACCGGCCTTGGAGCCCCAGTCAGTCATCACTATCCCATTGAAACCGAAGTCGTTCCGTAGGATGCTTGTAAGCAGTCCGTAGCTCTGCTGGGTGAATTCCCCATTGATCTTGTTGTAGGATGACATGACGGTCCAGGGCTGTCCCTTGCGGACGGCTATCTCGAAGTTCTTGAGGTAGATCTCACGAAGGGCACGGGCGGATATGCGTGCATCGTTTTCGTTGCGGTTGGTCTCTTGGTTGTTGGCTGCATAATGCTTGATGGAGACTCCGACTCCGTTCGACTGGACGCCGTTCACATATGCTGCGGAAATGTTTCCGGACAGGACGGGGTCCTCGGAGAAATATTCGAAATTACGGCCGCAGAGAGGGTTCCTGTGGATGTTCATTCCCGGTGCGAGAAGGACGTCGACCCCGTACTCGAGTACCTCGTTTCCCATTGCGGTGGTCATATCCTTTACGAGGTTGACATTCCATGAGGAAGCGATTGCAGTTCCCACGGGGAAGCCGGTGCAATAGTAGGTCTGGCTTGCGCCCGGACGGTTAGGATTGATCCTCAGTCCGGCAGGCCCGTCGGCAACCACTGTATTGGGGATGCCGAGGCGGGGAATGGCGCGGGTGGTTCCGGCTGCTCCGGGGACGAGGGACTCATTGGAAGCGGTCATGCTCCCGGCGGTCATACTCCCCCATCCACCTCCCACAAGCAGGGTGGCCTTTTCCTCAAGGGTCATGGCCTTCAGTACCTCGTCGATGTTGTTTCCGGCGAGTTTCGGCTGCGCCGCGGCACTCAGGGTGCACAGTGCGGCGGCGAGTATCATAGCAAGTCTTTTCATTGGATTATTTTGATGAGAAATGATATATGCAGGTGTGTGTATATGTCTGTCCGGGCTTGAGATAAGGATCCGGGAAATCGGGCTTGTTAGGAGAATCCGGCCAGTTCTGGGTCTCGAAGGTCAATGAGCCGTGGTACAGGAGCTTGGACCCGTACTTGCCGTTCTCTTTGCCGTTGAAATACTGTCCGCTGTAAACCTGGAGCCCGGGCTGGTCGGTGAACACCTCCAGGAAGATCCCGGATGCAGGGTCATATGCGGATGCGACAAGTTCGATAGCCTTGGCCTCCTTGCGGTTCAGGCAGTAATTGTGGTCGAATCCCTTGCCGCGCTGGATGTGGACATAATCACTTTCGAGAGCGTCTCCAACAGGATGCGGCGTACGGTAATCCATAGCGGTCCCGACGATGGAAACGGGCGGAGAAAGGATGTCAAGCCCGTCCATGGCGGTAATCGAGTCGGCATTGATGTACATCACGTAATTCTCGATAGTCCCTCCCTGGGAGAAATTGAAATAAGGATGGTTGGTGATGTTGACAGGACGGGTCTTGTCAGTAGTGGCCTTGTAGTCGATCCTGAATGAATCGTCCTGAGTCAGAGAGTAGGTCATGAAGATGTCCAGGTTGCCCGGGAATCCGCCCTCACCGTCTTTGTGGAGATAATGGAAAGTCACTGAGTTCCCGGTAGTCTCCCATATGTCCCAGACGACCGAATCCAGTCCCTTGAATCCACCGTGGAGGGTGCCTTTCCCCCCGTGGTTCGCCTCCAGCTGAAAGGTAACTCCGTCGACGGTAAAAGAGGCGTTGGTGATCCGGTTCGCTACCGGGCCTACGCAGGCACCGAGGTAACGTTCCTTAGTGTAATGGACGTATTCGTCGATGGTTTCATGGCCGAGGACTACATCCTTGTATTCCCCGGTCTTGTCCGGCACGAACAGGGAGACTACCCTGCCGCCGAAATTTGTCGCCTGCAAAGCCAGCTTACCGCCCTTGATGGTGACCAGTGAAACCTTTGCACCGTCCACTTCAGTATCGAAGTTCTTCCCGTCCAGCAGAGCCGGTTCCGGCTTGGGTGCACATGCGACAGCCAGCAAGGCTGCGACAGACAATAAAATATGCTTCATCCTTCCTTAACGTTTCAGTCAGGCTAAGTTACCGTGATTTTGCATAATCTGCAAATCAAGATGGCGCCGGGATGAAATAAATACAGTATCTTTGGGCCCTGAACCTGACCGGCCTATGCGATTCAAGGGAAACAGAATAATAACCGGAGAAGCCGCCGCATTCGTCGCGGCCCTCCTGGTGATAATCATCTGGGGAGAGACTTTCGTTTCCAGTAAAGTACTGCTGGACAACGGAATGAGGCCGGCGGACATATTCTTCTACAGGTTCCTCCTCGCCTACATATGCATATGGTTCTTTTCGCCTAAGAAACTGTTCGCCGATTCATGGAAAGACGAGGCCAGGATGTTCCTTCTGGGCATATTCGGAGGCTCGATGTACTTCCTCACCGAGAACTCTGCCCTGAGCTATTCCACCGCATCCAACGTAGGCATCCTGGTGTCATCCGCTCCGCTGATCACCGCGATAGCTGCCGCCTTCTTCTACAAGGACGAAAGAATGGATTCCAGGCAGGTCGGAGGCTCCCTTCTCGCATTCGTCGGGATGGTGATGGTGGTGCTCAACGGCAAGTTCATCCTCCACCTCAACACCTTGGGTGACTCCCTCGCCCTGGCCGCAGCCATATGCTGGACCTTCTACTCCCTGATCCTGAAAGGGACATCCGAAAGATACAGCACAGTCTTCATCACCAGGAAGGTCTTCTTCTACGGCCTGGTGACCATGATCCCCTACTTCCTCTTCATCAGCCCGCTCGACCCCGACCCGACAATCCTCTCACACCCACAGGTTTACGGGAACCTGATCTACCTCGGACTGGTGGCATCGCTGATCTGCTTCCTCGTCTGGAACAAGGTAGTGACGGTCCTGGGCACGGTACGGACCATGAACCTGATCTACACCCAGCCCTTCTTCACCATGCTGTTCTCCTACCTGATCCTCAGTGAAAGGATAACCTGGATGGCGATAGCAGGAGCCCTGCTGATCTCCATCGGCATGTTCTTCGCCGAGAAGAAAAGAAACGGGAAAGACTAACGCTTCTTGATGATTTCCAGGAGTTTCTTGAGTTCTTCTATACGCTTCTGGGACGCTGCCTTGTCTGAATCGCCGAACTTCGCATAGTTGTCGTTCAGGTCATCCTGCATTTCCTTAAGCATGGATTCCAGGGTCACGTTTTTCCCCGCAGGCGCAGGCACCTCGAGATTCTCGGGATACAATGTAGCCAGGTCGAACTCCTTAAGTGCCTTATCGTATTTCTTCTTGTCCAGATAGGACTGTCCTTTAAGGATATGGGAGGTGACGTAGATGTTGTGGATCGAACCTCCTCCTTCCCAGAGATGGAAATGGCGGGTGTCCATGATCTTTATCGCCTTGTCGTAATTACCTGTCTCATTGTAGGTCTGGAGAAGCCGCATGACAGCGTCATCATGCTTCATAACAGTCTTCAGGTTGGATTCCAGCCTCTTCATCCTGGCCTTCGCATCCATTCCCGACTTCTCGCATATCTTGTCGGACTCCGTGAAGAGCATAGGATCGGACGGATCGGCGGCAATGGCCATGTCGTAGTACTTCAGGGCCTCGGCATAATTTCCTTTCTGGCCTTCTCCGAAGCCGACGTTGCGGCATGCAAGGGAGAACGAGGGATCCATGTCCACTGCTTTATGCCATTCGGCAAGTCCGCGGTCTCTCTGTCCGATGTAATACAGCAGATTACCGAAGTAATAAGGAATGACGGGGTTGTCGGGATACTTCTGCTCCAGGGAACCGAGTATCTCCACCTCCTCAAGACGCATGGGGAAGTTATTGCGGGGGCTCAGCCCGACAGCCTTGGCGGCTGCCCCGGAATCATCGGCGACATATGCACGGTACAGATGCACAAGCGGATAGTCGGCGAACGGCGTCCCGATGCCTATGGCTTCGTCCACTACGGCCAGAGCTGCATCCTTGTCTCCGAGGGTAAGGTAGTTGCATGCGACTTCAAGAAGTTCCTGGACGGCTATGAGACCTTCGCTGCGGCGGCTGCGGGTGCCTGAGAGGAAAGAAAGGTTCCCATCCCGGAGGAAGCCCTGTTCGAATTCACTCCAGTAATCGAGAGGGTCGATGCCCTTGATCGTCGCAATCACTTCCTGCGCCTCGTCCTTGCGTCCGAGCTTGCGGAGGACATATGCTTTCAAGGTCAGGGCCTGAAGGTCATGGGCGCCCGTCAACAATGCTTCATCGGCCAGTTGCAGGGCCTTCGGGAAATCCCCGTCCACGGTTGCTATTACGGAAAGCTGGTAATATGCCGGATGCTTGAAGGCCGGGGTGTAAGTGGCGGCCCAGAAGTTCTCCTCAGCCTCAACCAACTTTCCGGTCATCCTGTACACGTAACCGAGATAGTAGTCGGCTTCCGTGTTGTAGGCACGGGTGTAATCATGCTCCAGACGGGCCTGTGCACGGAGGAGATGTTCCTCAGCCTTAGCCCATTCAGCCTGCCGGATGTAGTGCTTCCCGACCTCGATGTTGACACGGGCGTCATTCGGATCACGGCGCAAAGCCTCATTGTAGAAATCCATATAATCCAGGCGGGCGTTGTTGAACTGGTCAACGCGAAGCCCGGCCAGATAGAGTTCCTCAACTGTCTCGTACTTGTCCACGGGCTTGGTCCCATCGATCACCTTCGGCTTCTCTTTCTTCTCCAGCTGAACAGGACGGTAATCCACCAGCAGGTTGCCATCGGCATCACAAAGGGCGGTGTACAGGTCCTTCTCGGCCACCCCTGCCGGCACGGAGACCTCCTCCAGGAAGATCTTGTCAGGGCTGATGTCTATCTTCTTGTCCAGCAGCATCTTTTCTCCGGCAGCAAGGATAACTCTCGCGCCCTTCAGGTCAATGGATGCATTGTAGCCTACGAGCCATTTGCCACCCTCCGCCTTCTGCAGGTTCACTGCCGCGAACTCCGTAGAATTCTTGATCCCCTTGATGCCTTTGATAGGGAACCATGTGTGCTTGAACTCGCGGATCTCACCCGGCGCCAGCCAACTATAGTCCGGCTGGTTATCCGAGTACCCGCCCACCATCAGCTCCAGATAATGGCCGTCATTGTCCGAGAGGATCTTGTTCCAGAGCATTCCGGTCGGGTTGTTCCCCCACAGGAAGAATTTCTTGCCGGGGACCTGGAAACGATTGGCTACATGGACGGTACCTGCATCCTTCGCATGGTCGTAACCGCCCACGAAACCCATCCTGCTGCCCCAAGCGAAAATAGACCTGGAAGACTGGTCGAAGTTCTTCCACCAGGACAGGTCGACATCAGTGCGGGTGCTGCGCGAAGCCGGTCCCTCCGGCCAGTTGGTAAAATAAACCTTGCTGTGGTCTGTTCCGAATTGGACATCAGGCGGGAAGATCACCTGGTAATTCTCGTCGCAGTGGACGGCAACGTTCGCCCAAGACAGCATCGTCTGCACCATCGGCGTGGGATTGATCACTTTCACACAAGCCTCGACGCGGGAACTGTTCGGGAAAATCGTGACACC
>JAEEGL013537914.1_pt1 | contig 10194 bp, 3 predicted proteins | sample 9134231 | NCBI WGS metagenome assembly JAEEGL01 (sample SAMN16246548, study PRJNA631951) | gut metagenome | biome: gut microbiome; feature: rumen; material: fiber-attached | host: Bos | place: Iran: Karaj | collected 2018-10
CAACATTGCAATTACAAACTCAATTGCAAAAATGATTCTTGGCGGCGGTCTGCTTCACTTCAGTCCGACACCACAGATTATTATAACTACAATCATCGTTGCACTTCTGGGCTCTGTTATCAGTAATCAGTACCCTGTAAAGTCAGCGCTCAGAATTACGCCGATTAAGGCTCTCAGCAAGGAATAGGAGGCGTTAAAATGAAAACAGTATCATTAGCACTTAGAAACCTTACACGAAATAAAAGACGTAATGCCATTCTTGCTGTTGCAATTGCCTTTGGCTTTTTTGTAGTAACAGCTATAGACGGTCTTACAACCGGAATGGTCGGCAATCTTGAAAATCAGATTACCCAGCTGGTTGGCGGAAATGTAATTGCACAGGGACTGGAATGGCTTAATCCGGAAACTCCGGGCGGAAAGGTTAAGCTTGTAAACATTGTCCGCGACAGAGATTATGTTAAGAACATCGTAGACGAGCTTGATATCAAGTATGATTATTATTCCTGCTTTACAATGTCCAGTGGAACAGTAATCTTCAATGGAAAAAAATCTGCCATCCAGCTTTATGGCCGCGATTTGAACGAAAAGCTTTTGCGGGAGTCCTTTCAATTTGCAAGCGGCGGTATTGATGAGAAGGTTGAAAATGGTTTGATTATCAGCGACAAGATTGCAGATTCCCTGAACCTTCAGATTGGTGATGAAGTAATCTATTCAACTTACACTGTTTATGGTCAGAACACTTTTGCCGACATGACTGTTACCGGAATTATTAAGTCTAACAGCTTTATCAATTCCATGCAGGCTTATGCAGAAATTGAAGATGTAAATAAAATTATCGAAATGCCTGAAGGCGGCTATTCAATGTTCTCAATTTACCTCCGCGATAAAAGTCAGCAGACAAAAGCGGCAAATATGATTGAGGCAAGAATCCGTCAAGACAGCGAGAAAAATCCGGAAATCAATGTAACCAGCCGTGCCCTTGCTATGAAGACTAATCCGACAAATATCGGAAAGGGAATCGAAAAGCAGATAGACACAAAGAAGCCGGAAAATGAATGGAAGGGTGTAAAGTACGGAGTAGAAACTTTGTATGATGAAATCCCTCAGATTAAAACCGTGCTTAATATCGTACACATTATTACAACTGTAATCCTTATTGTAATTCTTCTGATTGTAATGGTAGGCGTGTCTAACACATACCGCATGGTTTTGTACGAGCGTATCCGCGAAATCGGTACAATGCGTGCCCTGGGAATGACCGGTAAAGATACCCGCCGCGTCTTTACAAACGAGGCTGTAATTCTTTGTGTAATCGGTGCTCTTGCCGGCTTGATTTTTGCAGTCCTGGTTATGTCTATCGTGCATCTGATTCCTATTGGAAACGAAGCGCTTTCCTTCTTCCTTAAGAAGGGACATTTTACCTTTAAGATGTCTGTGCTTTCAATTGTGATTCAATATATAATTCTCATTGTCCTTACATCATGGGCAGTAAGAGGCAGTGCAAAGCAGGCCGCCCGCATGAGCCCTGCCGAAGCACTCAGAACTGTAAAATAGATTGTCGGGTCAAGCCCTGCGATGTTTGCGAAGCAAACTCGGTCTACAATGACAATAAGTGTCATTCCCAGGCTTGACCCGGGAATCCTTAAAAAGGAGACAAACTAAATGAAAAGAACACTTGCATTCTTTGGAGCACTTGTAGTATTAGCATCCACAATAACCGCTCAGGTTTCTGCCGCAGATGCGGAAAAGGCTTTTAAGATTGTCGAAGCCGCAGACGACCAGCTTGCCTATCACGGTGACTATTCAGCAACAATCTCGCTGGTAGTCGATAAGCCTGGTAAGCCACAGGAAAGACTTCAGTTTAAGATTTTTGAACGCACAGATGCCAAGCTTATGACTCTTGTGCAGCTTATGCCGGAAGCAGATAAGGGAAAGGGCTATCTTCGTAATGATGATAACATCTGGTCTTATGACCCTATCAGCCGTAAGTTTACTCATACTTCTATAAAAGAGGCAATTGGCGATTCTGATATCAAGCTTGATGATGTTGAGCAGGATGAAACCCGCTGGCGTGATAATTATGATGTTGAAGCCTATGAAGAAGGAACTCTCGGCAAATTCGCTGTAGATATCATTACCCTTAAAGCAAAAACAAAGGAGCCTTCTTATGCTAAGTCAAAATATTATATCCGTAAGGATATCCCTCTTGTGCTTAAGGAAGAAGATTTTTCCGGTTCAGACCGTCTTATGAGAACAATTCTTATTCCAAAATATTCTAAGGTTCCGGCCGGTTATGTAGGAACTCAGATTATCATTCGCGACGAACTCAACAAGGGAGAACAGACTCAGCAGCTTATTTCTGATTTGACCTTTGATTCTCTCCCGGACAAGATTTTCACAAAAGCATATCTGGAAGGTTTGAACTAAAACAGTCGGCACCCGGGGGCTAGTTTGTCATCCTCGGGCTTGACCCGGGGATCTACATAGGACATTAATTATGAAAAAATCACTTTTATTAATTTCAACTTTATTCCTCACATTCGCACTCTTCGCCCAGTCCGACGACGACCTCTTCGGCAGCGATGATGACTTTTTTGCTGATGACGGAATCGAAGAGGTTTCTGATGTAAAGGCAAAATCAGATTTAAGCAAAGGCGTTATTTTTGATTCAGGTACAGTAAAGGTTGGCGGAAGTCTTACAGCTGGCCTTTCAACAAATACAATCCTTTATGCGCCGGATAAAGAAAATCTTGGTGATAATATTCACGATACAAAATTTACACCGGATTTAAGTGCCTTGCTTAGTGTAGATGCTCGCCCTACAGAAACGCTGCGCATTTACACAAAGTTCGGTCTTGCTTATCCGTTTGAAAGCAGAGCCGCTACAAAGTTAAAGTTTACTCCGGTTACTTTGAATCCTGCACAGCCGGCCTTTAAAATCCCTATGGCTACTTCTGCCGAAACAACCATCCTGGACTGGTTTAAGCTTAAAGAGCTTTTTACAGATTTCTCTGTTTTTGATACAGCCTTCTTCCGCTTTGGTATTCATACTGTAACCTGGGGAGCCGGCTATTTCTTCAGTCCGGTTTCAGATATCATCAACTCTTCATCGATTGATCCTGAAAATCCGGAAAAGCAGGTTGATGGTTCTTTAAATCTGAGAACACAGATTGTATTCCCGGGTACACAGAACTGTCTCTGGTTCTATATGATTCCTTCTACAAACTTTACAAATCAGACTGCAGAAAGCTATGCCCGCGATACTGCTCTTGCGGGAAAAGCAGATATAGTTCTTGGCGGCTGGGAATTTGGTCTTGGCGGCTACTGGAAATATCAGAATGCTCCAAAGGCAATGCTTACTGTTACCGGAAGCCTTAAGAAGGTCAGCTTCTTTGGTGAGTTTGTATACTCTTATGGCGCCTTAAAAGAATGGAAAGAAAATAAAGACTGGAATGATAAAACAAATATTTTCCAGGCTACAGCCGGTTTAAGCTATTACTGGAAGGAGCAGAAGCTCAATCTTGCAGCCCAGTACTACTTTGAAGGTAATGATGTTGATCCTGCAAAGAAAATCAGTCAGTATGGTCACAATGTTGCTCTGATGGTAAGCAAGGGAGAACTCTTTAAAAATCCTGATTTTTCTTTGACTCTCTTTGCTATGGCTAACTTTGGACATAAAGAAGCAAGTGTGGATGATATTAAGTTTATGTATCCGGAAGTTGCCGCCGCTGCTCTTTCAGCCGGAAGCACTGCTCCTCTTGAAACTGCCGCTAAGCAGGCCACTGATGCAATTCCGTCTCTCACCGCAAATCTTATGCTGAAGTATTCTCCATTTACAGAAATGAGCTTTGGTTTAGGTCCTGTTTTGACCTTCCAGAAATTCGACAAGAATCCGACCGTTTCGCTGAGACTCACAGCAAACCTCGGTGGTGGAAAGTTTTAAAACTTTTTCAAAACTCATTAGTGCCCGGTTCGTCCGGGCATTTTTTTTGCCCGGAACAGAAAATATCGCCCTAATAGAAAATATTACCCTAGGGGATTTCTCTTATATTCATTGAAAAATCAAAACTTTTTCTCAGTAAACTTCCTAAAAATGCATAGTCGCTACTACTTATATTGTGTGGGAAAAAATCTTTTCAACATAAATATAAGGGGGACAATATGTGTTTAGAAAAAAAGACATTCCGGAAAAAGGTATTGCTTACGAAGAAGAATTTTTTTATAACGGTGTTTTTTATAATTGTTTTCGGAACAGGTTTTGCAAAGGTTACTTACGTAACAAATGATGATGGTTCTATACGTTATGCATACGGTACGCCAGACCCTAAAGAAGAAGGCGAGGGTGGAGATAGTGGAGGGGAAAGTTCTGAGGATGGCGGCACTACACCCGAAGGAGATCCTCCTGCTGCGCCACCGGCTACTCCAACAGGAAATGGAAGCGGTTCCGGCGGCGGTTCGAGCGGTGGTAGCTCCGGTGGAGGAAGCGGCGGAAGTGGCTCAGGGGGTGGTAGCTCGGGTAGCGGAGGAAGCTCTGATGGCGGAAGTAATGGCTCCGGCGGTTCAGGGGGGAGTAGTGGCTCTGGCAGTGGTTCCGGTAGCGGTGGATCCGGCAGTGGTAGTTCTGGAGGCAGCGTTCCGAGCGGCTCTGGCAGTGATTCCGGTAGTGGTGGCAGCAGCTCGAGCGGAAGCGGATATAGTGGTGGCAGCTCCGGTGGCGTCGATTCTGGCAGTGGAGACAGCAACTCTAGTGGAAGCAGAATTGATGACTCGGGAGTTCAATCTCATGAAAGTCCTGCTGGTGATAGTAAAGTTGATTCTAATGATGAAAAAGGAAGCTGCAATGCGGAAGCCTCGAATGAAAGTGAAAACTCAAATGCCAGCCAGGCTGCTCAAGAAAAGAAAGAAGCTGAAGTGAAAAAATTCTCAGAAGAAATCAGCAAAAAAGAGGAATCCGTAAATCAGTTAAGACAGGAATTAAGTAATGAGTATAAGAAGCATGGCTCTGCTGGAATTAAACAGGAAAGCCTTAATGCCATGGCAAAGCTTCAGCAGGATATAGCAAAGGATATACAGAACAAAGAAGAAAAAAAGAGTGCGGCAAAAAAAGAAAAACAGAAACAGAAGGAAGAAAAAACTTCAAAGGTCGATGGAGATCCGGTAAGACTTACAGTAGGAAGTTATGAACAGAATGAAATTGATATTCATATAAATGGGGTTCAGGAGTTTGAGATTACAAGAAAATATAAATCAGATAATACCATTGTTTCTTCTTTCGGCTATGGCTGGGTTTCTAATCTTGACCAGAGGATAATATCAGGCGTTGAAGCTTCTGCTCAAACTGATTACGACAAACTTCTGTCGTCCCTGAACGAAAGACTGCAGATTATTGCAGCCTGCAGACAGGATATAATAAATGGATATGGGCTTTCCAGTATTGAAAACGGAGAGATGGAAATAATTGCAAGTATTGATAAATGTCGCCAGATTAAACTTGGAGGACTTGCTCTTGTTGAAGAGTTAGGTTCTGGCAGTTTCAGTGAAGCGCCGGAAGAAGTTCTGCCTGCCCTTTCAGGAGCAATTGCGAATGCACAGAATCTTGCAGCTGAAGCAGAAGCAGATGCTCTGGTATTCGAGACTAAATTAGAAGCCTTCAGAAACGAAGTTGCACTTCTGAATCAGATGCAGGCGGAATACAATCAAAAGAAAATTGAAGCAGATGAATTTTATGTGAACATAGTGGCCCCGAGCCTGAGCCGCCATCAGAAAAACAGCTTCGCCTTATTTAGTGGAATGAAATCTGACTATGACGAAACGGGCCTGGATACACTGATAGTTATTGATGAAGACGGATATCCGCATCTGCTTTATGAATCCGCAGAGGGAAGCGGAGAATGGAAAAACGGCACAGAAAAAGAAATTGTAAAATGTAGAAAGACTCCGGGCGGTTATAGACTTTTTATGAAAGATGGTAGTCTCCGTGATTTTGATGAGAATGGATCTTTAATAAAACTTACAGACAGAAACGGAAACTTTGTTGAGCTGAAACGCAATGCGGGCGAGAAGATAAGCAGTGTTGAAAGCTCATCAGGTGAAAAATACAGCTTTGATTATATCGGGGACTTTGTATCAAAAATAACGAACGTTCGTTTGTCTGAGGAGAATGTAGTTTTCAGTTACAGAGGAAATGCTCTTTCGAGTGTAAGAGATACGGATGGCGATCTTGTTACTATGACTTATGATGCGAACGGAAGAATGACTTCTTTGAATAAATGTGACGGAAGCAGCGTTCTGTTTATATATGGCGAACAGACTGCAGACGGAAGAGTTCTTGCAACAGCAACTACAAACGAAGAAGGTTTTACTGAATATTTTGAATATGACAGATCCGGTAAACGAACTGATTATATAAATCACGACGGGGACAGAACAATTTACTGGTATGATGACAGCCACAGAACGGTTCGCGAACTAAGACCTGACGGAACTGATATAGTAAACACCTATGACGCGGAAGGAAATCTTACAAGCGTAAATCAAAATGGAAACAGCAGCGTCTTCAGTTATGACAGGGATGGCAATAAACTTAGCGCTTTGTATAGCGACGGTACAGCAGAGTACTGGACCTATGACAGTTTTAATCTTATGACCTCTCATACAGACCGGGGCGGCGTAAAGGAAGAGTATGTTCGTGATGAAAGGGGAAATCTGAAGGAATACAGGCTTGGCGGAAAAACCGTTTATGCCCAGGACTTTGATGCCAAGGGGCAGGTAATTAAGAAAACCCTTTACGGGCAGAAGCCTGTCGTAACGTTTTATACTTATGACAGTTACGGAAATCTTAAGAGCCAGACCTGCGGTGGAATGACCATAGAATATGAATATGATAATCGTAACAGAGTTACAAAAATAAAAAGAGCCGGTAAGGTCATTGCAGAATATGAGTATTATGGCCACAAAAGTGTACAGAAGGATTTTAATGGTCTTAAAACTACATACCTTACAAACGGAAGAAAAGATCTTGTAAAGATCAGTCAGAAAGACACTGTTACAGGCATAGTTCATGAAACAAGAATTGAATATGATAAAAGGCATCTGCCTCTTAAAGTTTTCAGTGGAGACGGCGAAGAGGAAAAACTTATAGCCGGCTATCTTTATACTCCAGAAGGAAAGCTCAGGACGGAAGTTTATTATGGAAGTGAAGTCTGGATAAAACTTTACGAATATAAAAATGGCCAGATTTCAGAGTTCAAACAATTTGCGGTGAATGGACAATCTAACGTGGTTCAGAAGCAAGCTTCGGTGGTTGAGCCTGTCGAAACCACTATAACTGAACAACAATTAATTAAGCTCCTCGCCTTAGCCGGGGACAAAGTCTTTGTTCAAAAATATGATTATCAGCTTCAGGGGAGCAGAGGAAGGCTTCTTACAGTTACTGATGCTGCTGGCACAAGAAGTCTTTTTGAATATGCCTGCTTCGGAAACCTTGTAAAAAATACGTATGGAAATGGAGAGCTCAGCGAAAAACTTTACAGGGGCGGATATCTTAAAAGAGAGCAGAATAATTACGGCGGCTGGTATGAGTATGAATACACAGATGGAAGAATGACAAAAGCCGGTGAACAGGGAGGCTCTGCTATAGAGGTAGACTATTATCCGGATGGCAGCATAAAATCAGTAAGAGACAGATACGGAATGCTTTCTGCCTATAATTATGATGAACGGGGAAGGGTAAGCAGTATTCAAAATGATAGCAGGAAAATCTGGTACCAGTATGATTCTTTCGACAGAATTACAAAGCAGATTGTCGGAAACAGCCCGGACGAGAATGCCTGTGTCAATTATGAATTATATGAATATTCAGCAGATGGAAGAAGAGTTGAAGTTACAGAGGGTGGAAAATACAAGACGATTTCGGAAGTGGACGCATTCGGAAATATTACAAAAGAGACTGATGGTAATGCTAACGAACGTTCGTTTGTATATAATTGTCTGAATCAGATGACGGAAAGTTATGATTGCTATGGAAACAAAACTTTATACGATTACAATGCCCTTGGCAAAATCAGTAAGGTAAGAATGCCTGACGGTGCAGAAACAAAATATCAGTACAATTACATGGGGCTTCTTGAAAAAGTAACTGATGACTGCGGAACTGTATATTCAGCTGTCTATGATAATGTCGGCAGACTTGTAAAAGAGTGCAGCCGTGCAGATTCAGAGAAGACTTATGAATATGACCGGGGAGGTCGTGTAACACGACTATTATGCGGCGGCCAGCTTGTTGAATCCTATACTTATGCAAATAATAACAGAACGATAACCGTAAAAGATGGAAATGGTTATGACTACATTTATAAATATGATGCCTTCGGTCGTCTTGTTAATGAGCGTAATAGAAAGAATCTTGAACAGAATTATTTCTATGATGAAAACGGGCAGCTTAAAAATCAGCAGAACTTCGAGGGAGCTTTAACGACGGTAAACTATTCTGATGACAGGACAGTAATGACAGTTCGTTATTCAGATGGCAGTGAAAATCGTTTTGTCTACGATATGGCAGGCAATATTATAGAGACGGCTAATGCTTACGGAGAAACTGTATACAGTTACGATCAGGGCGGAAGGCTTATCAGTCAGAAGGACGTCATTAGCGGGGAAGAAGTATATTTTGAGTATGATGATTGTGGAAACAGAATCCGGCTTTATAGTTCTAATCGCGAGACTCTTTATACCTATGGTAAAAATAATGAAGTTAAAGAACTTTTTGACAACAAGCAGAGAGTAAGTATAAAATTGAGTTATGCTACAAAAGGAAGGGAAGTATTGAGACAGTTCGGTAACGGAACATCAGAAGAAACTCTCTATGACAGGGCAGGCCGTGTAAGTGTAAAAATGCAGAAGAATTACCGGGATGAACTGCTCTGGGGAGAAGGGTATGTCTACGGCGCTGACGGTAAACGTACTGCAACCGTAGATAATGCCGGCCGTGTAACTTTCTATGAATACAATCCAAAAGGACAGCTTGCAGCAGTTTATTATCCTTACACTCAGGAAATGGAATCAAAACTAAAAACAGAAGCTCAAACTAACGGACTTCCATTAACAACAGGGTCTGGTGAAAATCGCTTCCTTACAAGCGCAGAAAAATCAGATTTAGTTCAGCTGCTTAATTCCATGAAGTACGGTCTTGCTTATAATCTTCCGGCAGTTCATGTTGTTATAAAAGAATCTTATGAATACGACGGCAACGGTAACAGAATCTCAAAAACAAATTCATTCGGTAAAATTGAATATACTTACGACAAAGAAAACTGTCTGCTTGCAAGCGGTTCAAAAGGTCAGCATTACGTGACTTATTCTTACGACAATATGGGAAATCTTCTTACTGAAGAGAGTTCTGAAAAATCCGTTAAGTATGCCTACAACGCAGAAAACCGCATGATTTACTGCGAGGTAATGGACAGGTCTGAAAAAGAATATGCCCAGACAAATTATTCCTACGACACTTTTGGTCGCCGCATTCTGGTTCAGGACATGGGCGAAGCTGCTCTGCGCACCCTCTATGATGGTTTTTCTTTTGACATGATTAAACAAAGTCCAATCCTTGAAAACGGCCTTTTTGCTGATTCAAACAATACCGGTATCCGCTGGAGCAGCTCCGGCCAGCCTACAGGCGACCGCTACCGCTACCTTGGCGATGCCACAAAAGAAGACAAGCGCTATCTGTACCTGGACGATAACTCTTACAAAACCGTGAACACCCGTTACAAAGGCGAGCGAACGGCTATTACTGTAAACAATACCCTCTCAGCTCAGATTTCATCAGACTACGGTCCTGAATATTTTTCAACCGATCTTCTAGGCAGCGTTTCAGGCATAAGCGGCAGTACGGGCGAGTCGAAGGCCTCTTTCACCTACGATGCTTTCGGATCTCTTGTTCAGGGCACCCTCTCCGCCGCCACCGACTTCGGCTATCTGGGTAAACAAATCGACCCGACCGCCAGCCTCTACAACTACGGCTATCGCGACTACAAACCGCAGACTGCCCGCTTCACCACCACCGACCCCATCCGCGACGGCCACAACTGGTTCGCCTACTGCAACAGCGACCCCGTAAATTTCGTGGATCCAGATGGATTGTTTTATTATGGCGCAGATGGTCAGGAGTCGATAACAACAGTGAAGGAAACAACA
>JAEEGL013907681.1_pt1 | contig 10194 bp, 9 predicted proteins | sample 9134231 | NCBI WGS metagenome assembly JAEEGL01 (sample SAMN16246548, study PRJNA631951) | gut metagenome | biome: gut microbiome; feature: rumen; material: fiber-attached | host: Bos | place: Iran: Karaj | collected 2018-10
CTTTGTTTGAATTACTTTTTTGTAAAAAATGAGTATAAAATATTGATTTTGATTAGAATATCTTATATTTAAAGTACATATTTGTGAAGGAGTGAAATATGAAAAAGGAAATTGCTTTATTAGTTGCAGCCGGTTGCATTGGTGCTGGTGCGGCTACGGTGAATTACGACCTTTTGGGGCGTAAGGGAAGTAAAATGAATTCCCCGATGGTCTATAGGAATATAGACTACAGCAAAATGAAGAAACAAGAACAACAGAACATTGGTTCTTCTCTGGATGCTAATGTCTTGGCTAAAAAGGCTTCAGGTCTTGTAAATGGTGCGTATTCTGCGGAAGGCCGTTTCTTTAATCGAGGTTGGACCGGAGCGAACGACTGCTATACGAACTATAGTAATACGAACTATCGTTGCTTCTATAATTTTACGGCACATTCTTACTCTTATCCAACGCTTTCTTCTGATCGAGGAAGCTTGTTTTATGCATACGGTCCGTATGGTGATATTGGTTACATTGAACGATCGAATGAATATTTTAAATACATCCCCGTTCCTGATGATTATATAAATCCAAACTTCTATACGGAAAACAGTTTTTCTCGTGCCAATAATCAAGGGTATAGTTTTTCGTATAACAATTCTTTCAATTTCAATAATCCTGTACAGACATCTCCCTATGGAGATGGAAGTCAAATTCAGTACAAGAATTTCAAAGATGTTAGAGACGGAAGTTCTTATTCTGATAGACAGTATATATCGGTTTGGTATGGTGCGCAGAATTCCGCTAATTACGGTAATGCTGCTTATACTAGCCAGCCGTATACTTGGGCGGTCGAATGGAAAAATGACTGGACAAATGTTGGCATCTATGTGCCTTTAAATGCAATGCCAGTCAAGATGGCTCAAAATGATCAGATTAAATATGTGGTAGTGTCTCCGGCTAGCTATTGGCAAGTTCCATCAAATGAAATTGATGCTTCGAAAACATTTAAAATATTAAAGAATTCTTCGAAAAAATCCGATATTTATGTGGGTTCTGCGGAATATCCGAGTTATCCGAGCAATATTCAAAAGGATAACATTTATATGGGTCTTCGAGTCCGTAAGCCCATGGCGGGCGGATTTATGCCTTCTGGATTGTATTACTCAGATGAAGCGCGTACGCTCGATAACTACATCTATACCAATCGTACTGTAGAAATTGTTGCTGCAGGTGAAGGTAGTGGATCCAACAGAAACTTTTCAAATATTGCCCACGCTGTAAATGCTATTACAGTTGGCGCAGTTGATCCAACAAGCGGTAATGCTACTGCGTATACACCTAATGTTCGACCCAGATATTGCACTAGCGGAATCGGAAACTGCAATTCGAACAGTTCTTACAATACTGGAACTACAAAGCCGGAAATTAGCAATTATACTCATTTTTATTTTAATGAAGGTGGCGATAATTCGGATAAGGGCCGAAAGTATACGGCGTCATGGGGAACTGTTTCGACATATGACCCTTATTACGATGGTACGTCAATTTCTGCCGCATATACTGCAGGTATGGTTTCTGACCTTCTGGCTACAAATGCTTTCTACCGTAGGCATCCCGAAGTCGTTAAGGCTACATTGCTTACATCGGCAAGTGTGACAGGCGTCCCGACCTATGCAACTTTGTTGCCGCCTCGTTCCTATACAGATGTAAACCATGCTTATCCGTATAAGCATGAATCCCGTTTCTGGGTCGGCGATATCAATAAGGTGAAAACTCATGAGGATCCTTATGGCCGAAAGGAGATCAGATTTAAGGTGAAAACTTCTGATTTTGAATCGAATAATTTTGTGGCCGCTATTTCCTGGTTGAGTAGTGGTGACGATATCGCAAATCTTGCTAAGATTCCTCAGGATTTTGACCTTAGGGCTTACGCAAATAATTCGGGAAATCTTAATGATCTTGAAACCTTCCTGAATTCTTCCTTAAGTTCTTTTGACGCTTTTGAAAAGGTGTCCTTCTCGACAAGTGCAAACTATATTGTGTTCGTTATCACCTTGTATTCTGATGACGTGAATAGTGAAAACCGTGGACAGGTTGTCTTGGGCTTTGACATGATGTCTCGCTAATTCAAAATCGTTGAAATAAAAAAATACAGCCTTATTTGTAAAGCCTCGCTAGCGTATTGCTGGCGGGGCTTAACTTGTTGTAAATAATTTTATATGTTGTTATATATGGAAATTATTTTATTATTTTATAAATACCTATAAAATAATAAAGAGAGAGGGTGTAAATGAATAAAAAAATGGCTTTCATTGTGGCTCTAGGCTGTGCTTATGCCGGTGCTGCTTCTACTGTAAATTATGACCTTCTTGGTCGCAAGGGGAGCAAAATGAATTCCCCGATGGTCTATAAGAATATAGACTACTCCAAGATGAAAAAGGATAAACAGCAGGTCGGGTCTTCGCTAGAAGTGAAGTCCTTGGCGAAAAACGCAGGTCCAGGTTTTCAGAATAACGCGGATGCCATAACGGGTATTTTCAATAATAGAGGGTTGGAACATCAAAATAACACGTACCCTTACTATATGAAACGGTACTTTCAACAAGGTGCTCCTCTTGAAGGCTGGTATAGCACTTTGGGAGGGGAGTCTGGGTACATGAAGCAATCCAATCAGGTCTTTTTCCCTGTCCCGATGGAACGCAAGAATCCGGTTAACCTGCAATACGGGGTAAGAACGAATGTTCCGTCAAGTGAATATTCCCTTTCGACAACGAATTATACCTTCAATAACAATTCGCAGCCATCTCCTTACAGCTATTCTCAGTATGGCAATACCGAGATGATTAATTATATGCCGTTTTCCGCTATTGAAAACTACGCCAAGAGGTATTCGATTTGGTGGTATGACAATCCGTCGTATACGCCGAATCCAGAACAGTGGGACGATGTGGGTATTTATATGTCCATAGACGCCCTTCCGGTCAAGTTGGATCCGAATAAGTCTGTTCCGTATCTTAAGCTTGGGGCTGGAGAATTGTTCGAACCTACGCCTGAAACAGAAATGCTGTCTTCAAGAACGTATGATGTTATAAAGACGACGGCGAAGAATTCTGTGATTTTTGTCGGTAGCGAGTTCCCTGTATGGCCGGAAGACCATCCGTTAAATCCGAATCATCGCAGTCCGTTGATTTATATGGGAATTCATAATCGCCAATATGGAAATGTCGATAACCAGATCGCGAAGCAATATTCGTTTAAATCGATGGTTGTTGATAATGGAGTATATAATAGGCGTTATGTTGAAATTGTTCCTGCCGGAAATTTTACAGTGAGAAATAATTCAGGTCATCTCGGACTTGAAGCTCATGCAGCCAATGCCATTACGGTGGGTGCAGTCGATGCTGAGACTCGAAAAATCACGAGTTATAACTCGACTCACTCCTATTATTGTACTCTAGGTTTAGGACAATGCAATGATGGAAATAATTTGAGGATTGGTCCCCGTAAGCCTGAAATCTACAATTTTTCTCATTACTATTTTGATCATCAATCTAATAGCAACTATCCTCAAGAACAGAAACGAGTTTATACGAACAGGTCTACTGGAATTGCCTATACCTATAACCCGTATTACGACGGTTCCGAAATGGCTGCTGCATATACGGCAGGGCAGATCGCGAACCTTTTGTCGGCAAATCCGTACTATCGCTGGCATCCGGAAATGGTGAAGGCTTTGATGCTTACTTCTGGGGATGTCTCTATAAACACTCCATATCCGAATGGAACTCCGATAACGACAAAGATGCCTTCTTATTATAGCATGCTTACGGACCAAAATCACAGTGAAGTTTTCCATGAATCCCGCTATTGGGTGGGCGAAATCAGTAAGCTGTACACGCATTATACAGACGATGGAAAGAAAGAAATTCGTTTCAGTGTCAAGCGTCCTACGGATAAGAGTAATTTTACCGCAGCAATTGCTTGGCTGAGCCATGGCTTTGATCTTGTTGATGCTGGCAGAGTTCCTCAGGATATTGACCTTTATGTGTATGAAAGCAATACTTCGAATGTGAATAATCTTTCTAATTTAAAGGTCTCATCGACTGATGGATATAATTCGTATGAACGTAAATCGTTTACGTCAAATGCAAACTATCTTATTTTCCGCATTCTTGTTTATGCTGATTACACTCTGGATAGTTCAGAAAATAAAGGTAAAATTGTCCTTGGCTTCGATCTCGCTGGTATCTAGTTCCTGTGATGCCTAAATGCTAAAAATGCCCCGATGGAAAAATCCGTCGGGGTGTTTTGCTAGTTTAAAATGGCTAAATAACTTTATCTGTGACAATGCGCCATTCGCCGGGCTTTAAGTCCCCTAGCGGGATGTTTCCGATTTGCACACGGATAAGGCGGAGGGTCGGGAAGCCAACGGCTGCGGTCATGTGGCGCACTTGACGGTTCTTGCCTTCAATGAGCGTGAGTTTCACCCAGCTGGTGGGAATATTGGCGCGGTAGCGCACTGGCGGGTTGCGGGGCCAGAGCCAGTCGGGTTCTTCGGCGATTTCAGCCTTGCAGGGCTTGGTGTGGTATCCTTTGATGTCCAGGCCTTTAGAAAGTTTTTGGATGGCTTCCTTGGTAATTTGTCCGTCAACTTGTGTGAGGTAGGTTCGCGGATGTTCGTATTTGGGGTCTAGTAGCTTTTTGATGAGTTTCCCGTTATCGGTTAGGAGTAACGCGCCTTCACTGTCGTGATCGAGCCTGCCGGCTGCATAGATGTCTGGCGGGAACCCGAAAGAATTTAGGGCTAAATGTCCTGATTCTGGGGTGAATTGGCTTAATACGCCATAGGGCTTGTTGAAAATAATAACAGTTGACATGCCTCCTAATGATAAAAAATTTTATATTCAAAGCATGATTGATATTTACACTTTGGCGAAAAATCCGCTTGTATTCCAGAAGCCGAGAACGATTACTTCGGCTTATATTGACGTGTCAGGAAAGATGGGTCTTGCGCAGACTGTGCTCATGGTCCAGGACAATATTACGGAAAATTTTGGATCCATGAAAATGGACAATTTCGTGGTCAAGGAAAAGGGCGGCTTCTGGGTTGTTTATAAGGCCAAGTTCAAATTCTTGAAACGTCCGTACTGGAAAGATAAAGTTGTCACGACATCCTTCCCGGCAGATAATCAGCTTATCCGCTTGAACGAAAATACGGCGATTACGACGATTGAGGGCGAACCGATTATTTTTGCAAAACAGGAAATGTGCTGCCTGAGCTTCGATCGTCATCGTCCGATGCGCCTTTCTTCGGTCGATTTCCCGACGGAAGGTTTTCCTGAAGCATTCATGACGGATGATTTCGACCGCTTTAACGTGAAGCCTGAAGAATATCAGGAAGTTTATCAGCAGAAGGTCTTGCCGCAACATATCGATATGTCGCACCATATGAACAATATCGAATATGTAAAGCTTGCATTGAACGTCTTTAGCGCTTCGGACTTGGAACTTTGCATTCCTTCGGAACTTGAAGTCCATTATCTGGGTGAATCCAAGGAAGGCCAGGTTTTAAAGGTTTTCCGCGCGGATCATAATGGAGCGACTTACATGCGCATTCTTGATGAAACGGATCGCCCTGTCTTCGAAATGAAGCTGCGCATGATGTAGCCTACTCTAGAATGTTGAAGAATTCCGGACGATGAAAGTCCGGTTTTTCTGTTTCTATGGGAAATGCGCTGAGGTAATGGGGCGTGTTAGCTTTGTCGGCGCATTTGTAGAGGTTTCCACAGAGTGGAGCTTCAAATGCTTTAATTCCGAAAATTTCGGCAGGAATTTCAACAGCCATTGTCCAGTAGACGCTGTCGTCCTGGATGCTTGGCGCGGTTCCTGAACGCTTGATCTTTGCGATAGTATTGAGCGGGAGCGTTTGTCTGTTCTCACGGCCAGTACCTCGGGCGGCAAGCACAAAGCCTCGGCTTGTCGTTTCGAAATTGAAATATTCAGCCGGGTTTGCCGGGTTCTGCAAGAAAATTTCCACGCAGGAATCTTCCCAGCTTCGACCGTTGTCTTCTTGAACGGCAGCGCGGTAGCAGTCTACGGGTTCTTCGACGGTGAATTTAACTGTGATTATGCGGGGAGTCCATGAAAAATCAGCGGTAACCATCGGGTGGATAATTCCCTGATTTGCAGTCCATTTCATATTCGGTTTTAAAAGCATGAAAACAAGTTAGCAAAAACAAATGGTGGTTAAACATTGTTTAAACAGTGTTTAATCACTTTTTATTCTATTGAAAACATTGAAATTGAATTAAAAACGCCATATGTTGCTTTTGGCATGGCTTTTGCAATATTGGGTGCGATTCCGCAAAGGTATGAATGTACCGATAGCGGCGAACCTTAAAAATAGGAGGCCGATATGGCTGAAAAGACAGAAAAGAAAACATCGAATATCCCTGCTATGTCTCCGGCATTTGATTGCCTTGCTGTGACAAACGTGCAGGTTTATCCGTTTAAGGAAGGCGCAAATCTTGGACACATGAAGGGCGTTGCTACGATTGTGCTGAATGATCAGATCCAGATTCGCGGGCTTCGCGTGATGGATGGCGAAAACGGAATGTTTGTGGGGTATCCGATTGATACTTTCTATAAAGGGGAGGATTACCGCACCGTTTGCTTGCCTATAACTCGCCAGCTGAGAGAACATATTGAAAGCTGTGTGCTTGAAAAGTATCAGGCCGCAGTAGCATAAGGTAGGTGTAAATTGTTTCGCAGAATCCGTTCTTATTGCTTGTTTGGAATAAAGGCTGTTCCTGTCAGTGTGGAAGTCGATGCCGCTCAAGGACTGCCTGGGTTTACTCTTGTCGGACTCCCGGACAATGCGGTAAGGGAATCTCGAGAACGTGTTGTTTCGGCGATACGCTCCATCGGGAAAGTGGTGACTGGTTTTCGTACAACGGTGAACTTGTCGCCTGCGGATTTGCGAAAGGAGGGGAGTGCATTAGACCTTCCGCTTGCGATTGGCTTGCTTGTTTCGACTGGGGAGATTGAAGTTCCTCAGCTGGATCGCTATGTTTTTGTGGGCGAACTTTCATTGGATGGTTTGTTGAAGCCTGTTCGTGGTGTGTTATCCATTGCAATGAATTTGTCTACAGAACATGACTATGTTCTTGTGATTCCGCATGGGAATGCTCAAGAAGCCTCGTTAGTGGAAGGTCTTCGTTATGTTTGTGCAAGTTCTTTAGGGGAGTGCGTTGAAATTCTTGAACGTAATTCTAGTCAAGATGTGAATGTTGCAAAGGGTATAGCTTCATACTGCGTCGGTGTTGACGATAAAGTTCCCGATTTTAAGAATGTTGTGGGAATGGATGGCGTAAAGCGTGCTCTCGAAGTTGCTGCTGCGGGCGCCCATAATTTTTTGCTGGTGGGATCGCCTGGTGCTGGTAAAACACTTTGTGCGAAATGCCTGCCGGGAATCCTCCCGGAGATGACGGAACAGGAAATTTTGGAAACGACGCGTATTCATTCTTGTGCACTCCGAGCAGGCGATTCTGATGCGTTCAAACCCGTGCTTACGCGCCCGTTTCGTTCACCGCATCATTCGGCATCGATGGTGTCGCTTGTGGGCGGCGGAACCCGGCTTTTGCCGGGGGAGGCCAGCTTGGCTCATAATGGAGTTTTGTTTCTGGATGAACTGCCTGAGTTTAATCGGAGTGTTTTAGAAGCTCTGCGCGAGCCTATGGAGGAAGGTGAAATTTCGGTTAGCCGTGCGAGTGGAACTGTTATATGGCCAGCGAGATTTATGATGGGGGCTGCAATGAATCCGTGTCCGTGCGGCTATTCCATGGACCCGAAGCGCGAGTGTACTTGCCTGCCTGAGGCTCGTAAACGCTACCGTGAAAAAATATCGGGACCGCTATTGGACCGTATTGATATACAGGTGAGCGTCCCTCCTGTTGATGCTGCGATGTTTGTTTTAAAAGGACGAGGGGAGTCGTCTGCTGATATTCGCAGACGCGTGTGTAAGGCACGGGCTGTTCAGCGTGAACGTTTCCGCAATTTGCCTTTTAAATCCAATGCTGAAATGTCGTCGGAGTATGCAAGAAAATTTGCAGAGATGACTCCTGCTGTAGAACATTTTGCTGTAAATGCCGCTGCCAAGATGGACTTGAGTGCGCGCGGTTACTTTAGGTTGTTAAAGGTTGCTCGTACGATTGCCGATTTGCGTGGCACCTCTGCCGTAGACGTCATGGACCTCTCCGAAGCCTTGCGTTACCGCGCGTTTCGAGGGTAGAGCGGCTTTGCTACAGTTACTAGAACTTAGTTACTAGTTAATAGTCTTTGGTCATTAGTTATTGATCAAAAGAAGATGTTGATTTAAAATTCTCTAGTAACTAGTAACTCGAAACTAGTAACTTTTGTTTCCTACTGTCTACTAATCTTCACGCAGGCTTCGGCGCCTAGACAGCCGGGTACGGCTTTAGGCTTTGCAACGGAGACTTCGACGGCTGTGGCTTTTGAATAATGCTCTAGTACGTATTCTGCGGTTTTTACGACTAGCGTCTCGACAAGCTTGAAACAAGAAAGGCGGATGAACCCTTTTAGTTCTTCCGCCAGCTTTGCATAGTCGATAGATTCGTTTAAATCTTCTGTTTCTGCAGCTTTTGCGAAGTCCAACCAAAGAGTGAGGTTCAAGATGATTGGTTGTTCGTTTTCGCGTTCGTAGGGGAGAACACCAACGATGCAATCAAATTGAACGTCTTTGAGCCGGATTCGCCCTTGTTCCATTACCATGCGAACAAAACGATAGCTGTGGTCAAGGAGATTGCCGATACGCCGAACCAGATGTTGCGGCCCATAGCGTAAGAATCCTTTGTGTCCTTGTTGACTTTCATTCTATTCTTGAGATCCGCATAAGTCCAGTTGGTTAAGGTGAATGCTGCCGGATCAGTTGTTTTCTTATAGTAGTCTATGCAGGCTTCCTGGTTTGTAACACCGCTGATCTTGCTACATCCTATGGCGATCTTTTCTTCGGCAGTGTTGGCAATCTTTTCAAGATTCTTGTATGCGTCGTTTGCTTCGCTGGACTTCATTTGCTGGAGAACGCCAAGCACGGCGCTGCCTGCTGCGACAGCCGAGAGAGCAACTGCACTCCAGAAGCGAACTTCGTCAGCAATACCGAAACGGTCGGTAACTTCCTGTGCTGCAGCGGATGCAGAGTAATCACGAGCGTCTGCACGGGAGTTTGTGCGGCTCAGGTCGCCAGAAACATCGTAGCTGTTGTTGTTCTTTGCTGCAATGATGTCTTCGTCGCAAGAAGCGTCGAATTCATCGCATTCCTGTTTCGGTGCGGTACTTGTTGCGGCCGGGGCTTCGTTTTTAAGGTCGATTTGAGTTCCGTTTACAAATGCGACTGCAGATGCTGCACCAGGGATATAGACGAACTTGCCGTCGAAGTATACCTTTTCGGCATCGTCGCCCGGCTTCATACCGCGGCGTTCATAAAGCTTGGCTTTGATGATATCGCTGTAGGAAATGTTCGAGGGGACGCTCAATGCTGTCATGGATGAAATATCACCGACTTGACCGATGTAAAGCTGATAGGCATTAAGGCCAGATTCCTGAGCAAACTTCTGACGGAGGACAATTTTTCCAGAAGGAACAGATGCTGCTTCGTCAACAGAAGCGGTGCTCAGTTCGCCGTAAGAGGCAAAAACCTGGTTGTCAGACGAGACGGCATCTTTAGCCGTGAAATCAGCAATATCATAAACTCCAGCGAATGCTGCTGCAGCGGAAAGGCAGAGGGCCAATAAGAAAGAACGCTTCATCGTATCTACTCCGAATAATCCAATTTTTTTGGAAAAATATATAAAAAAAACACCAATAGTGAATTATATAATTTTTTTTCACGACTAGAATCGCGATTTAGGCGAATAAATTATTTGTGTGATGAAAACGTCAAGTTATAATATGAAATACCGTCTTGCTTGTAAAAATTCGGTTACAAACTTCCGTTTTTTTTCTAATGACTAATAGCTAACGACTAATAACGGTCGTTTGGATTTACTATATTTCCCTGCGTAAAATTTTAACCCTAAAAAAGAAGGTGCTATAATGGCAAAGCTTTCTATCGAAGATCTCGAACTCGCCGGCAAGCGCGTGTTCATCCGTGTTGACTTCAACGTTCCGCAGGACAAGGTGACTGGCGAAATCACCAAC
>JAEEGL014018382.1_pt1 | contig 10194 bp, 9 predicted proteins | sample 9134231 | NCBI WGS metagenome assembly JAEEGL01 (sample SAMN16246548, study PRJNA631951) | gut metagenome | biome: gut microbiome; feature: rumen; material: fiber-attached | host: Bos | place: Iran: Karaj | collected 2018-10
GTATTTGCAAAAGCAGGACTTGTAAGCTGCCTCGATTACTATAATGAGCGTCATGCTTTGAAGTTATGTTGAACCGCCGTATGCCGAACGGCACGTATGGTGGTGTGAGAGGGGGATTAAATTCCCCCTACTCGATTTGCCCCTCCGGGCGCATGTTCTGAGGGGCAAGAACGCATATGCTTTTTCAAAGCCTTATGTATGGTTCGTTTCATTGGCGGAAATGTCCGATACCATCCACATCATGGTGGACAAGACTGTTGGGATAAATGAAAATATTTCATCACAGAGCGCCGCGATGGAAGAGATCAATGCCAGTATCGAGGAACTGAGCGCTATGGCGGAGACCATCAGCCAGATTTCCAGAGGAATGACCGACTGACGAGGTTTCTGCCGAGCAGGGAACTTAACGGAAAGAACGGGGAAGCGTCATCCTATATATCTGACAGCAAAGCGGTCATCCACCGGATGACCGCCTGTCTTTGAAAGGGACAGTTTGCGGTCACGCTCCGAATAAGACAGTTTGACGTTACAGTAACGTCCTTCTTCAAACGAGTAGCCGTCGCCATCGTCGAGATAAAGTGTGAATTCGCCGTCACGGCCCTCATACACATATATCACTTCGGGAAGCCCGTTCTTTTCGTCTGCGTGGCTTATATCGGAGGACATGGGGATTATAGATCCTTCCCTGACAAATACGGGGATCCTGTCGATGGGAGCGTCCGCATCCAGATAACGACCGCCCTCGTAATGCTTTCCTGTGTGGAAGTCATACCATCCGCATCCTTCAGGCAGGTAGACCCTGCGCTTTTTTACGCTGTATTTTATGGGCTCTGAGCCCTGTTTATAGTACATGGGAGTGTACACCGGAGCCACGAGCAGTGCAGGGCCCAGGAGGTACTCGTCGCAGATACTGCGGACCTTTTCATCATCTGGAAAATCTATCAGAAGGCTTCTCATTATCGGCTCGCCTTCACGGTGAGCCAAAGCGCCCAGTGAATACAGATAGGGCATGAGCCTGTATCTCAGTCTAATATGGGACACTATGGCGTCATAGAACATATCTCCTTCGCTTCCGAACTGCCACGGCTCTCTGGGGGTGTCGGTGCCGTGAGAGCGGAAGACGGGGAGGAAGGTCCCGAATTCAAGCCATCTCACATACAGCTCGCGGTATCCCGGGTCATTGACGCCTTCGTTAAAATCTCCGTGCCAGAACCATAAAGGCTTATGTGACTGATCGTTGCATCCGCGGTTTTCGTATTTGTCATCCACTACGAAAAATCCGCCTATGTCAAGCGTCCAGTAGGGCATGCCGGTGAGCCCCATCCGGATGCCTTCCGCTATCTGCCTGCGCAGAGTATCGTAAGTCGCGCAGATATCTCCGGACCAGAGTATGGTCCCGTATTTCTGTATGCCCGTATATCCGGATCTGGTCAGGTTCACGACCCGCTTTCCGGGGATGTCCCTCCGCCAGTTCTCATATATGCCCTTTGCATGATAAAGACCGTATGAATTGAGCCTTTCCGGATCCATTGACCGGATTGACATTTCCCGGACGACAGCGTACCGCTCATCCTCGGCTTTTTTTGTTTCGCCGCTCCAGTCAGCATCGGAGAAGGGCTCGGCGTTATCGCACCACAGGGCGTCCGTTCCGCTGCTCATGATCTCCTCGCATGTCTGTTTCCAATAGAGTGCTCTTGCATCTTCGTTAAACGCATCATAGAGGTTTGAATTGGGGAGCAGCAGCCCGGCTTTTTCAAACTGTGCATAATTCACGGAATCGGTACTCATGTTGGGCCATATGCTGACCATGAAGCGCACGTTATTTTCGTGCAGCTTCCTGACTGTGGCGGGAAGGTCGGGATAGCGTTTTTTGTCGAATCTTTTCTCGCCCCATAATCCGTCCTCCCAGCTGAACCAGTCCTGGACAATGCAGTCTACGGGTATGTGCTTTGAACGGAACTCCGATACGGTATCTTCAAGCTCGGAAGCGGTTTTATACCTTTCTTTACTCTGAATGTATCCGAAGGCCCATCTGGGCAACATTGACGGCATACCGGTGACCCTGTGGTAGCATCTGATGATATCGCTTATGTTTTTTCCCGTGAAGATATAGTATTTCAGGTCTTTTGCGCAGTCTATGGAGAATCTTATCCTGTTTCCCTCGGAGGTGAATATCATTCCCGCCTCCGAGTCGATAAGGATTCCGTAATTTCCCGTGGTGACGAGAAAGGGTATGGCTATCCTCATATTGGATTCATACAGATATTCCGTATGGCCCCTGTGATCGTATATCCCGTGCTCATACTGGCCCAATCCGAGCAGGAGCTCATCGCTTCCTGTCTCAAATTCGACCGTTACGGAAAATGCTCCGTGAGAGGGGACCTTCGCCAGACTGTCGGAATAAGCCACTTCACCGTTTGCGGTCTGCTTCTTCCGGAGAACGGAATCGTCCGCTTCATACCTGTATACCGTAACGGGCGAAAATGACACCATTGACTGGCTTATCACCCGTTTTCCGTTCCACGTAAAATCAATGGGAACGTCATCCGCAAATCTCCCTGACCCGTCCGGCGGGGCGGAGTATATTACACGGGTAACATCTTCACTTAAGCGCTCAACCGTCCGCGGCGTATTCATCCTTTAACTGCTCCCGCCGTCATGCCGGACACTATGTATTTCTGACCGAAAAGATAGACTATCAGAACGGGAAGGCTTGTGAGCAGGATATCCGCGCATACAAGATTCCAGTCCTTAAAATACATGCCGAAGAAATTATACACGGACAGGGTCATTGGCCACTGTTCCGTCCTGTTAAGGAAATACAGGGGAGATACAAACTCATTCCAGGTATTGAGGAAGGTGAGAACGGTAGCCGTCGCTATGGCGGGTTTTAACATCGGGAACACGATGTGGAAGAACAGCTGCACGGGCCCGCATCCGTCGATCACCGCGGCTTCGTCCAGTTCAACCGGAACCCTGGCAACAAAACCGTGAATGAGGAAGGTCATGAACGGGAGCTGCATTGCAGTGTACAGAAGTATGATCCCGATGGCGGTGTTGTTGAGATGAAGGAACTGGAGCACTCTGGTGAGGGCGACGTAATTTATGGGAAGGGTTATGCCCAGGACGATGAACATGTACAGGAACCTGTTCAGCTTTGTCTTGTTCCTTGACAATACGTAAGCGGCCAGGGAAGCAAACAGCACGCACAGCACAACGGATCCTGCCGAATAGATAAGGCTGTTGATGAAGGACGCCGCCAGCTTGCCCTTTTCGATCACTGTGACAAAGTTGCTCCACTGAATTGGAAGATCCGGGAGATACAGGTTCATCTTTGACGCAGCCTTCTTGTCCTTAAAGGAATTAAACAGGATGAGAAGAAGCGGGATCAGACATATGGCAGAAAAGATCCATGCTATAATGTTCCTGATGATCGCCATTACGGTCTTTTTAGCTTTCATTATTCCTCCACCTCGTTTTTCGTCATGATCCTGATCATGTAAATGCCCACAAATATCATTATCACAAACATTACGGACGACAGAGCCGTGCCCACGGCGTACTGGCCTGTGCCGAATTTCTTGAACACCGCGGTGTACAGGACCTCCGTGGTCGCCTTTCCGGGACCGCCGTTGGTCAGCGCGTAAACCATGTCAAACACCTTCAGCCCGTAGATGACGTTCAATACGGTCGTTGTGGCAAGCGTCGGGAGGATCAGGGGGAAGGTTATGTAGCGGAACTTCTGCCATCCGTCTGCACCGTCTATGGAAGCCGCTTCGTAATAGTCTGTGGAAATGGACAGTAACCCCGCTATTAGGATCGTCATTATGTATCCCACTCCGCGCCAGATGTCGACCGCCATTACCGATCCGAATGCAAGCTCCGACGACACCAGCCATTTCTGCGCCAGCATCCCGAGACCTACGGATCTTAAAAATGAGTTGAACAGGCCGGATTTGGGATCCAGGATCGACTTGAAGATCATGCCTATTATGAGCGTTGACAATACGGACGGCATGAACACTATGCCCCGGTGCAGATTGAGGAACTTGATCGACTTTGTCAAAAGAAGGGCCAGGATAAGGCCGATCACGTTCTTGAGTACCGTGGTGACCAGGGTGAACCACAGGGTGTTAAAGATGATCTTCATATAATTCTCATCGGATGAGAATACGGTCTTGAAATTCTGGAACCCCACAAAATGAAGCTTGTCGGAGTAGGCCGACCAGTCCGTGAAGGAGTATCCCACACCGATGATCCCCGGCAGAAAGAAAAAAACAAAATATATTATCAGGGCGCCGGATGCAAAATATCCCGGATATCTTTTGCTTTTATTCATTAGGATTTGCCTCTCGAAAAAACGAGGCTGCCTGATCGCTGTCAGACAGCCTCAATATCTCAGTCACTGATCGTCATTATTTCCAGGCGGGATCCGATGCGGCAGCTGCCTGTTCGGCTCTTAATTTATCAATATCCTTAAGGACTTCCTCGGGAGTCATCTCACCCAGGAACATTGCAGACATATCGGCGCCTATATCCATCCAGGCGGGGTTGTAATACTTGACGGAAGCCTGGAAAACAGCCACCTTGTTGGGGTATCTGTCATAGAAATCCTGGACCACTTTGGAGTATGCCGAGGGAGCGTTGGAGTAGGGGAGCTGATTGAACTTGCCCACGTTCTCGGTCATATATGCAAGACTGTCATCGGAAGCCATGAACTCAAGATATTTCTTGGCGGCGTCGATGTTCTTGGAGCCGGAGAATATGAACCTTGAAGGGCCGCAATAGTTGACGTTGAGAGCCTGGTTGTCGCAGAGGGGATTGACGAAATACCCTATATTGTCTTCGGGGAAGCTGGGATCCGCCGCATTGACCTCGGCGCCGAGACCCTGGTTGTAAAGGACCATCGCATATTCGCCGCTTGCTATTGAAGCGGGCGCGTCAGCGTATTCGTTTGACATATAGTTGTCGCCCATGTATCCCTTGTCGGCCATTTCCTTTAACTGTGAAAACATGGTGGTGAGTTCCTTGTTTCCTTCGAAGGTAGCCTGGTTATTGTTGAGCTTGTCGGGATATGAAGGGTCTGCCTGGGTTGCGGCTACGGCTGCTTCGGTCCAGCACACATGATGCCATCCGTCCGAAACACACTCGTAGATGGGGATGATCCCTTCCGCCTTGATCTTTTCGCATACATCGCAGAATTCGGCGTAATTTGTGGGTATTTTAAGTCCGAGCTTGTCAAACAGGGCGATATTGTAAGCGACTGCCCAGCACGCCGAAACGTCCTGAATGGGCTGGCCGTAGAGCTTGCCGCCTGCGGACAGTTCAACCGCTGCGGCGGGATCCACATTTTTTGCCCAGCTTTCGTTGGAGAGATCGACTGCATTTTTTTCAACGTCAAACTGTGTGACTATGGAGAACTGTGAGCTCTGTCCTCCGAAGATATCGGTGCACTCACCGGCGTTGATCTTCGTCATCAGAAGGCTTTCATACTGGTCGGATGGAACTATCTGATAGTCCACCTTGATGCCTGTTTCCTCTGTAAATTTCTTGCCAAGTTCCATCTCGGCATCCTGGATCCAGTCCTGGCTGGCCATAAAGGTGATGGTCACATCGTCGCCCGATCCGGCGCTGTCGGCGGCGGGGGCGGTGTCCTTGGCCGCGGCGGGTTCAGAAGCCGCCGGTGCCGCGCCTGGCGCAGCACTCTGTCCGCACCCTGCAAGCATCCCCATAGCCACAGAAAGAGACAGTAGTGAAGCCATTATCTTCTTTTTCATTTTTAACCTCCCATTTTTTGGTGAACAACAGTTACTGACATTTGACATAGATTGCCTGTGTGATTATCTTAATCAATATATGCTTCATTCAGAATGGATAAAAAAGGAATCTGACATGTGTATTTTTTACCGGGGGCATCATGATAGGAAGAAGTAAACGAAGCGTGCAGACTACGCTGCAGCTTGTGTTTTTCCTGCTTGTTACGGTTGTGTTTCTGGTATACATCAGCTATTTCATCATTTCCGAGTCCCATAAGATCAAAACCCGGGCTTTTGAAACGGTGAGCAGGGATACGCAGACGGCGTCGGCGTTTATGGATGAGGAGATAAAGAACGTAAATACCGTGATGCAGAATGTGGCCTATTCAAATCTCGTCAAGGAGCATTTCCTCGCATACATGAACAGACCGGTTTCAAGCGGAGACGGAAATTACTCCGAGATGCAGAATATAAAAGTGCTCACCGATCTGCTCACGGCCATCATGGGTCCTTCGCGTCCTGTCGATCAGATATACCTGTATCCCCTCGAAGGCGGATGTGTCGGCGTCGGCCTTGATAATTCGAATACCGGGGACCGCGTGGATGAAAAGCCCTGGTATGACGATCTTGTAAACAGCGACGACAACCGCCTTGTGTTCTGCGACCGAGATGAGCGCCTTTCAAAGTTCTTCACCTATGACAACGGATCGAGGTTTCTGACCGTTGCGTCGGTGTACCAGTCAAACTATTATCAGCCCCGGGGAGTGATAGAGGTTAAACACTCTATTTCTTCTCTTATTTCAAAGCTTGGGAAGATCGATACCGGAGCGTACAACGAGAAGATATATATCTACGATCAGACGGGAAAGAGCATATACAGCTTCACTGGTGATGACATGGCGGAGGAGTACGCTCAATTGGCGGTGGGAGGCGGTCAGGAGGTTTATGATGAACCGCGTCACATCCCGTATGACGGGAATACGCATCTGTTCGTGAATGTATCCTCATACTCCGGTTTTACCACCCTGATAGCAATAGACAACAGCGACGTCTACGGTCCCATATATGATTTTATCAGGGCGAACATCCTGATCTTTACGGGGTTTGTCATTTTTATCCTCATTCTTTCGTATGTGGTCTCAAGGATCATTACGATCCCCGTGATGAAGATGTATTCGAGCATTTCTTCCCTCCATACGGACGAGGAGAGCATGCTTACGGGTTCACTTGAGAAGATAGATACCAATATCATAGAACTTGACACGCTGTATTCGGCGGTAATGGATATGCATGACCGGGCCAAAGCTTCCATGAACAGGGAGATAGTCCTCAACAATCAAAGGCTGCAGTCCCGGATCCTGGCGCTGCAGTCACAGATGAACCCTCATTTTCTCTACAATTCTCTGGCTACTATTTCCGCAATGGCCGATGAAGGCATGAATGAAGAGGTTACAAAAATGTGCCAGACCATATCGAGGATACTGAGATATATCTCTTCGGACAAGGAGCCCCTGGTGCCCTTAAGCGAAGATGTATCGCATGCGGAGGATTATCTTGAATGCATGAAGATAAGGTATGAGGACGATCTTATTTACGATATAAACATACCGGATGAGATGAAGGATATAAAGATACCCAAGCTGTGCCTTCAGCTCATAGTCGAAAACTCCATCAAGTACGCCACGAAAAATGTGCGCGCGCCCTGGATAATAAGCGTGGACGGCCAGATGACGGGGACCTTCTGGGAGATAACCGTAAGGGATAACGGCCCCGGCTTCCTTGAAGAGGACCTTAAGGAGATAAATGACAGGATAGACTACATCAATAAAACCGATATGATCCCCGGCCTTGAGATAAACGGTATGGGGCTGATGAACATATATGTGCGCTTTAAAACGCTGTATCACGGAAGGCATATCTTCCGCGTGAGCAACCACATTGAAGGTGGGGCTCTTGTTACCATAGGGGGAGAGTTTGATGCGGATCCGCAGGATACAACGGAAGCAGAGGGATGAGAAATGGGTGAAAGAAAATATCGCGTGATAATAGCGGAAGATGAGAAACTGATCGCGAAAAACATCGCAAAGCATATTGAGGCGGATAATCCCAGCTTCAGAGTCTGCGGTATCTATTCAAACGGAGAAGATGCTCTTAACGCCATAAGACAGCAGCCTCCGGATGCTGTCTTTACGGACATTTCCATGCCTGTCATGTCCGGACTTGAACTTGCAGCCGAGATACATCGTACCATGGATAACGTTAAATGCGTCATCATTACCGGCTATGCGGAATTTGAGTACGCCAGGGAGGCCCTTCACTACGGCGTCAGGGATTACCTGCTGAAACCTGTTGATAAGGATGAACTGCACAGGGTATTAAAGGAACTCGAACTTTCACTTACCGATATATACGACGGGGCGAGATCCGGGAGCGAACCGGAAGCTGCCCTCTCTCCGGAAGAGATAGTGAAACTTGTGGAAGAGTATGTGCGGAATAATTATTCGCAGGATATCGATCTCAACACCATCGCGCAGAACCTGGGCTATTCCTCATCATATCTGACAAAGGTCTTCAACAGGGTGGAGCAGATAACCCCTTCAAAGTACATCAGGAATTACAGGATGGGAATAGCCAAACAGCTGATGAATGACAGAGAGATGACCCTGCAGCAGGTCGCTTCGGCCGTAGGGTATAACGATCCCTTCCATTTCAGCAAGTCATTTAAGCAGACTTTCGGGATGACCCCCACGGAATACAGGGAATCGCTTCACTGAGGAGATCAGGACATTGTCCGGTCACTCCCAGAACAGTTCGTCAAGTGTTTTGTCCAGCGCTTTGCAGATGGCGATGCACAGCTTTATCGTAGGATTGTAGTCGCCCTTTTCCACGGCGCTTATCGTCTGCCTCGAAACACCGCATATATCGGCCAGATCCTCCTGGGACATATCCTTTGCAGCCCTTGCGGATTTCAGTCTGAGATTCTTCATAGGCTTATTCCTCTTTTCCGGCTTCTGCCTGATCCGCAAAGTGCCTGATCAGAATCGTCAGTGAAAAGATGATGAGCATGATCACCACCATGATATTGAGCGCGGGCATGCCCATCTTTCCGTCCATGAAGAGAGTGCCGCTTTTCAGCGCTCCGATTATTGGAATGCAGTTCAGAATGCCGACAAAGATCATTATGACGGAATATCTTTTCCTGTTGCTGTTCAGGCCCCAGTATACGTCATGCCATATACAGTAGACTCCCAGCACGATGCATCCGAGTATGATCCCCGTAAAGTGCTGAAGATAGGAGGCTATGGGAAGCTCGAATCCACCCATGCCCAGGATCACCATTACCGTTTCGAAGACCATGACAGTGTAGAACGCAAGCATGTATGCGCGGGCTCTGACCATCTTCTGCCTCTCGTCGTATTCGGTCCTGATCTTTTTGTCCTTGTTCGCAAACCGGAACAATACCACGCATATCAACAGTCCTATCATCAGACCGACTGCTGCGCCTGCTGAAGTAAATATATTCATCTCATCCTCCGTTCCGGGCCTATGCCCTGATCTCTTTTCCGACTGCGCCGGTGGGGCCGATTCCTTTTTTCGGCTGTTCCGGCGGGGCCGATTTCTTTTTTTGCTGTGCCGGTGGGTCCGGTTCTTTTTTGTGACCGCATCGGCAGGCTATGAGCGCCTGTATGTCTTGTTGTCTGCTCCGGAACAGGATACAACGTTTATGGAATATTGTCAAGTATATTTTACAAAATTCTATCCATGCCTCTGCGAGGCTCTTTTGCGGGCGTTCCTTTGCGGTTCTTTAGCGGGTAGTGGAGCGGGCAGTATACGGATTTTACAGATTGACAAATAATGCGACATTCATTAGAATTGTATCTGTGGTCACGTCTTGTTGCTGATGCGCTGTTGATACGGTTTCGCTCCGGAGGCTGCCGAAGGAAGGCTGCGACCCGATAAAAATGGCAAAATGGTCGATTTTATCGGTAAGGAAGAGTCCGCCGGAGTCGCGGCGACCCGATAAAAAACGCAGAAACGTCGAACTTATCGGGTGGGAAGGCTCAGCCGGGGCTGCGGCGACCCGATAAAAAACGCAAAAGCATCGAATTTATCGGGTGGGAAGGCTCAGCCGGTGCCGCGAGGACCCGATAAAAATGGCAAAATGGTCGATTTTATCGGTAAAGAAGAGTCCGCCGGAGTCGCGGCGGCTGATAGCCACAAGTTGTTTTGAATATGGTGAGTATGAAATGTCAAATGGATCAGGGCCTTCAAACATCAGCGATAAAAAAAGAGAAATACTGATCTCCAAACTGGTGGATGAACTGCCGGTACTGCGGACAAAGCTTGCTTTGTCTCAGGATGAGCTGGCAGGCATTCTTGGGATTTCAAGACAGACATATTCTTCAATAGAGACAAAGAAGAGAAGGATGTCCTGGAA
>JAEEGL015011098.1_pt1 | contig 10194 bp, 9 predicted proteins | sample 9134231 | NCBI WGS metagenome assembly JAEEGL01 (sample SAMN16246548, study PRJNA631951) | gut metagenome | biome: gut microbiome; feature: rumen; material: fiber-attached | host: Bos | place: Iran: Karaj | collected 2018-10
CAATGCGGCCGTTGATCCCACCAAAGGCGGAATAGAAATCCAGATACAGTTTTCCGCCCTGCTGCTGATGCGCCTTGACTTTCCGGATATACCCAGTTGAGGCGGCAATGCCCGCGTCAAACGTGATCTCCCTTCCGTCAGGAGATACAGTATATTCGCCGATATATACGAATGATTCTTTTGTAAACCCGTGAGCCGCAAGATACACGATAAACAGTACCAGGACTGCCGCAGCGGCCCGAAGCGCCTTCCTTTTCATCAGAATCTCACCGGCTTCATCCCAAGCATGTGTGCGAGAATGCACAGTTCATCCGCGACATCGCCGTAGATGACAGCGTAATGCGGTTCCCAGCCGCCCTCTTCCGTCACCACAAGATCAAAAACAGCGCTTTCGTCGTCCGGCATACAGAAAGAGACGGTATAGCCGTTTCCGTTCTCTGCGGTGCCCGTACGTCTGAGCGCTGTCTTTTTTGAGATCCTCTGTTTATATGAAAAGCTTCCCCGGCTCATGGTAAACAGATTTCTGCCATTGCCGACGGAAAGCTCTGCGCTGCGGAATATGTCTGTCATATAATAAATCCCCCTGAGTTATAAGTTAACATATATTATATCACCATTACGGTTTGTTTTGCTATGCAAAAGATCGATCCCAATGGGACCGGTCTGCGCGTAAACATATATCAGCGGGGCTGCAGGGGCTTATCGCACCTGAAATAATCGTCCGAAAGGCCGTCCTCCAGGTCCAGGTGCTTAATGACCTTTATGGTGCTGATCACGTCCGCCAGCGCGTTGTGCATGCCTTCTGGCTTCTCCTGAAAGTGGTAGAGAGCGTAATTCAGCGGCCAGCTGCGGTCCTCCTGCATCTCCATGTCGTCAAACATCAGCTGAGCATCGTAGACAGGCGGCAGCCAGCCGGTATCAAGCCCGTACTTTTCGATGTTTTTCCTGAGCACGGAAATATCGGTGCCGCTCCACGAGATAAAGACGAAATCGCCGCCACACCAGCTCCTGAAGCGCTCCAGGACCTCCGGGAAAGGCCTTGCAGCCTGCAGATCTTCGTTGGTTATGAGCGTCAGCTCAGCCACGTCCTTGTTGAGCTTCGGATAATAAAAAGGCCTTATAAGCTCGGAAAAAGTGTCCGTGATCTCCGCGGACATATCGATCTTCGCCGCTCCTATCTGAATTATCTCGTTCGGGATCCCCGCAATCGGCGCTTTGCCCATTACCGGGTGATTCCATTCAAGATCTATTACTATCGGTGTCATGTGCATCCCTCTGGCATCCCGCAAAAGGCGCCTGCGGTCCGGGACCCGCCTGCCTTATGCGTATCTTTTTTACATATATTGTACTTTGACAATATACGGTTGTCAAATCTTGCACCGCGGAGGACTCTGGTCTATAATTGATGTGAAGAGAAAGAAAAGAGGCGGATAAGCCATGCGTCTGTTATTCAGCATAGACAAAAAGAATTATCAGAACTGCAATCACACTTTTACAAGAAATTCTGCAAGGTCTGTCATCATCAGAGGCCGCACGATCGCCTTGGTGCACAGTCTCAAGTTTGATTACTACAAATTTCCCGGCGGCGGCATAGAGCGCGGGGAGAGCCTCAAGGACGCGGTGATCCGCGAAACGCTGGAGGAATCCGGCCTTACGGTCATTCCGGAGTCCATCAGGGAGTACGGGTATGTGCACCGCATCCAAAAGAGCACCTATAACGACTCGGAATGCTTTGTCCAGGACAATTTCTACTATCTGTGCAGCGTGGAAGACGGCCGTGTGCCGCAGAAGCTGGATGATTACGAAGCGCGCGAACGCTTTACCCTCGAATTCGTGGAGCCAGAAGCCGCTATCGCGGTTAACAGAAAGCCGAATCACGGCCCCAAGGACCGGAACATGATCGAAAGGGAAGCCAGGGTGCTGGAAATGCTCATAAAAGAGGGGTATTTCGGGAAGTGATGATCTCTGAAGAGGCAAAAATGTACGGCCAGGCACCGTTTACCAGGCTTTACTGGCCCAGGTAAACGCAGTTTTCCGGATATTATCAGTCAAAATAACGCAAAACCCGCCTTTACAGGCGGTTTTTTGTATCCCGGTTGATAAGTTCGGACAATTTCCTGTTTCTGCCAGCCGGATCCGGGCAGTTAAGTCTGCAGGAGTCCCTTTTTACTCCGGCTTCTGTTCTTCTTTTTCCTTAAGATACCTGAAATAATCGCTCCTGAACGTCTTCCAGGAGATATCAAGGCGCTTAGCGGCTTTCTGTGTTATCTCAGAAAGCGCCTCCCCTGACCAGCTGTCCGGAAGAGGCTTCAGCTGCGCGCCGGCTTTGTGAGCAGCGTATTCCGAGGCATCCCAGTAATTCCTGCCGTCGTAGTATACGGAGCCATCCATCCAGTGCCCCTCCGCCAGAGCAGCAAGACCGGCGTCTGAACTGAACATGTCGTTGCCAACGAAATAGCGCAGATCCGCGTCCAGGCCGAACAAACTCACAAGCGTGGGAACTATGTCGGCGGTGGTCACAGCGGTGTCCAGAGCCTCTGCGGAGAGCTTTTCAGACCATATCATGAAAGGGACCCGTCCGAGAAGATCGCGGTTTTCGGCGGATTTTATACGCATCACGAAATCCGTATCGGTTATATACTTGCAGTAATGGTCGGCGAAAATAACCAGCGCCGTATTCTTGTCGCGTCCGGTGCGCTTCAGCATCTCCACCATCCCGCCGATAAATTCGTCCGTCTCCATAGCCTGAGCCACAGCGCGAAGGTACTCCTCCTTCTCCGCCTCGCCCTCATACGGCACCTTAGACCAGTCGATGGCGGCTTTTGCAGCCTCCATATGCGGCTGGGCAATGTCGTCGTTGGTCTCATCGTACGGACCGTGGCCGGAATAGGTGATCATGAAGCTGTAAAACGGCTTTTCGTCCTGCACTGTCTGCGCGTACAGCCAGAAAGCGCGGTTCATATTGCTGTCCAGCTTGTAATTCTCCATCTCCATCGCCCGGAAATTGTAATAATGCTCATATCCCAGGTTCAGATGGATGTTTTCGCGGTTGTAGATGCTCCCCTCCGCAGAATGGAAGGAGTTGACGATGTAGCCCTCCCCGCTGAACAGGTGCGCCAGGCTGTAAGGGAAATATGTATCCGTGTAAGCTTCGTTGGCAATGCCGCCCGTGGGTGCCAGAAGACCTGTATTTGCTGTGAATTCGGTGTTGAAGGTGGCCGCGGGGATAAACAGCGGCGCGTAGAAATTGGTAAACGACTTGCTCTCCTGCATCAGAGAGTAAAGGTTGGGCATGTACTCCGGAGTCACCAGCCACTCGTCCATGGACTCCATCATGATCATTATAAGATTGTCGCCCGCAAGCAGCCCTGCGTACGGGCTGTCAGTCGCTTTCGGATTCTCCGCATAGAATGAATTCAGCTCCGCATGCACTGCCGGCGCGGTCCACTCGTCAGGGAAAAGCGCCTGACCCAGGCTCCTGAAGAGGTACTGGTACAGACCGTTGGCCATGACGGCTTCGTTTATCCTGTCCAGATCGGAGTACGCGTCCTTGTATGTGCGCTCCGCCGTCTGTGTATTTGCCCAGGTGATCGACTGATTGCTGCGGTTTACGGTCAGTTCCTTATCCATTGCGGCAATGCAGCCCGCGCAGATAGCGATAACCAGTCCCGCACATACTGCCCCTGTTATCCGGTGACTCCGCCCGGACGCTTTTCTGGTAAGGATCACAGCGGCAGCCATCAGAAGAAGGCTCAGACCTGCTGTTATCCACTCCCCGCTGGTCAGATTCAGGTATCTGAAGCTGAAAAACCGGGCTCCATCCTCCGCGTAAGCCACGGCGGCAAAGGAAAACATGGTGCCGGTGAGCCTGTAAAGCGCGATGCTCACGATAAAACCGGCTTCGTATACCAGCATGCTGATGATCCACCAGGCCCGGCGGACGGCTCTTGGTACGATATACCCGATGGCCGCAAGCCCGAGCGCCCAGAAAAGGCTGAAATACATGGGCTCCGCGTGTCCCTCCGCAAGCCCCAGAAGCTCCGGGAAAAACGCCCTGAACCTGAGGTCCAGGAGAAAATATGCCAAAGCCGCGCAGGGAAAAGCCAGGAAGTCAAGGATCCACCCAGACCCGGCGTTTCCGCGCCCTGTGCATCCTTTTTCTTCCGCCTTCAGCGCTTCTTCGCATTCCATGGCCTGCCCGGCTTCTTCCGCCTTCAGCGCTTCTTCAGTTGTCTCAATAACAGATTCGTTTGTCAAAATGATATCTCCTGACCGGAAGCCGTCACCCGGCGCCTGAAAAGCCGGAGCGGCCGGATCCGGACCAGAAACGGACAGGATCCTGTCCCAGCCCGAACCGGACACCGTACTTCCCGTCACTATTAATTCAAGTTAAAACCGGGACCTGCCCTTCGGCAGATCCCGGGTATTTGCCGGTAATATTAGCTGTTCTTTACGTATTCTCTTGCAAACTCCAGGAACTTCTGCGCAGCGGCGGAAAGGATGGTCTCCTTTACGACGATGAACGTTCTCTGGGACTTGAGTTCGCTGTTTACCACGGAATCCTTGCTCACCAGCGGTCTGCAGAAGCAGTCGTCGTCGGACAGGGCTTCAGCCTCGCCGGTACGGATGATAGCGGCGGCAATGTTTTCCTTGGCCCACATCATCGGGTTGCTTCTGGAGGTGGAGATGCTCATGATGTGAGGATTGATCTCTTCCCTCTGGCAGATGTCGGTAACCAGCTCGTCGATACCTCTGGAGATGGCCAGGGTAACGCCGTCCAGTTCCTTGATTGCTATGGATTCTCTCTCCTGGCCGAACCAGGGGTTGTCCTTATGGCAGTAAAGGCAGACGTTTTCGGTCAGAGCCAGCTCCACATCCAGGAACGGGGGAAGCATGCCTGCGTGGCGGGTAACGCCGATCTCGATAACGCCGGCTCTTAAGAGCTCGATGACTTCGTGGGAGCTCTCTTCGTGGAATTCATAGCGGATCTGGGGATATTCCTTCTGGAATGCGGTCAGCAGGCCGGTCATGAACACGTCAGGATATGCCTGAGTGGTGCCGATCCTGAGTACGCCCTGGGAACCTTCCACATACGCCTCGATCTCCTTGTGGGAAGCATCCACCAGCGCAACGATCTCCTTGGCCTTCTTGTAAAGGATGCGGCCTGCGTCTGTGGGCTCCATCTGCCTGGAAGTACGAATGAACAGAGTGGTCTGATAATCCTCTTCGAACTGCTTCAGCTGGTTGGAAAGAGCGGACTGTGCTACGTGCAGTGATCTTGCTGCTGCGGAAAGGGTGCCCCTCTCGACTATCTCGATATAGTTGCGATAGAAATCAATATTCACGATATATCTCCCTTCAAAAATCTACAACATAGATAGTTTATATATTTTTTTCGAAATGTCAAGCCCTTTCCTATCAATTTTATTGTTAATTTTCAAATTATCAGATAGCTTCCACAAACCATTACTTATACCTGCGCTTTTATAAATATATATTATCGAAGAGCCTCCAGAAGTGCCTTAAGTTCGGCTATGGTAATGCGTTCATCGGCCCTGATTACGCCTCCGTTCTGCTTCAAAACGCCGGCTCTGGACAGACGTTCCACGTCTTCCTTCGCCCAAGGGGGCACATCTGAGAACTCTGCAGCCTCATTTTCACCGTCAAGAGAGGGCATGCTGCGGGCTATCAGGGCCAGGGCCTCTATACGCCTGACACCGTTCTTTGGTCTGATGGTACCGTCCGTGTATCCCTTAAGTATGCCTGCGGCCGCAGCCTTTGCCAGGCTTTCCCTGTAAAGAGGATCAACCTGCGCCTCATCGGAAAATGCCGTCAGATTTCCCGCAGTATCTATTCCTGCAGCCTCGGTTATCATCGCCGCGGCATATTCCCTGCTTGCAGGGGCGGTCTGCTCATCCTCCACATAGCCAAGGACCACATAGAAATCGTAATAGTCGTCGTAGATGCCCACGCACGCGTCCATACCTGCGTTGTGGCTGAAAGCCTTTGTGATAACTTCATCCCATGAACCGTACTGCTCATAAAGATCGTCCGCCGCAGGGCCTTCCTCGTGTCCGTATTTCTGCAGATTGCGTTCCTTTACTGCCGCCAGGCCGTCCGGGTCATCCTTGTATGAATCCAGGCGGAGTTCATTTCTTTTAGCGCTCACCGCCCTGGCCTTTTCTTCCGTGCTGGCGCCCTTTGCAGTCATCTCGTCCAGTATCTCGTACATCTGGGAGTATTCTTCCAGGTACTCTATGCGGCTGGCCTTGTAGCTTTCAACAGCTTCAGGGTCCGTCCAGTCGTACTGCGCGTAAACAGCAAGGCTGCCGTCAGGGCTTGGAGAAAAACCGTATACGGCGCTGTCATCCGCTATGATATCCGCCATAGCTTTTGCGTTCAGACGCGGATCGTGCTCATAGCGGAAAGCTGCCTCGGAATCTCCAAACACCGCCGCCGGCATCGCTGCCATAACAAGCAGCAAAGACAGCAGAACTGCAGTTATTCTGTCAAAATTTCTTTTCATTTCTTTTCTCCAGTAAAAATTCTATCAAAAACCAATCAAAAGTATTTATAGCACAAAACAGAAATATAAACAAGGGTACATAAGATCTGTCTTTTGCATGCATTCCCGTCTTTTCAGAGGGACAACATTCTTTCCGCAGAAAACAACATCCGGCCCTCGCCGGTCCATCCAAAACCGCACAAAAACACAGCACCGGAACGGATCCGGTGCTGTGTTTTTTAAATCGACTGGATATTACTTCAGTGCTTCTGCTGCGGCTACGCCTGCATCGAAAGCCTTTTATGGTATAGTATAATAATCTTTTAACTGAATATCTTTATAGATCTTTGCATTTTTTTCTGTTATAGTTTCTAACAGTGCACTCAACAGCTCTAACTTTTCCTCGGATAACTCAACATACCATTCTTGTTGTTCTTCAGAAATATCAGTAGCATCAAATCGGCCGCTGGCAATAAATTCATATTTTGATGATGGATAATCCGAATAGGCTATTTTGCTCATATCTTTTTTATGCATTCTAAGCAATGGAGAACTCTTTTTTTCTTTAAGAATACCAGAATTCAGATTGCTCTGATCATTAATATAATTATCCCAATTTATTCTTTCTATATAGTAGCCATATTCACCTGCATCAAAACATATGGATGGGTAATAGCGTCGTTCCTCTTCATTTACGAGTGGTAAAACATCATATTTACTATTTTGTGGACGGTATGGTTTTACTTCCATACAGATATTCAAAATGCTTTTCTTTAGCTGTGAATCTGTTATCTCCCAAATAACCAAACTATCACCCAGAGAGCTATCCATAGAAATGCCCTCTTTTACATAAACTGTATATCCTTTTTCAAAATCCTTTGAGTCAAACTGGCCTCCATAATAATGTTTAGGGTAAAAAAGGAATAACAGAAATGCACATAGGAAGAAAACCGTCACGAATAACCATCTTTTCACTCTCATATCAAATTAATTGTAAACGGCAAAGGATGCCCCATAGGATCTTGTCACGCCATTTGTTGTAATAGCACTTATTCCGCTTGCAGGAACGGTTGTGGAATAGTAATATCCTGTCCAAGGATCCATATACTGCATTGTTTGAGTCATGCCAGAATAATTAACATATCCTTGAACAACAACAGCATGACCTGCATATGATCCAGTTGCTTGATATGCGGTAAATATAGGCGCGCTATAAATATACAACTCGGTAACAAGAGTTGTCATCGTTAAAGAACTGTGAAAGTACTGATTATTATTTCCCCCTGTTCCATAATCATGGCCAAGGGTCCCAACATGATTCGCACTTTGCCAAATGTCCTGAAAAGAACTTGTACTAACACCTAATGCTGAACATAGTCCTGAAACTGTATATGATCCTCCGTAGTAATTAAGAATCGATGTTATACTTGCAGCCCAACAGGTATTGTTATTGATTTGTGCAGTCTGTGGTACGCCAAGGGATACCACATCCCCAGCAGCTCTAAAAGCGCTATTTATATTTAATGCGATTTCCTGTTTAATTGGATTCGTCAAAATACATTCCGTATAACAGAATTCGAAATCTGGTTTTGTCTGTTGATTGCTGCAGTATATGTAATCTCTTTTTTCATCAAAAACTATGGCTATACAAGGTTCTTTTATAGCCGCGTTTAATATATTGTATTCTTCAGCATAGCTTGTAGACGCCGTAGCAATTATCTCACCTATACTATTCTTACAAATGGAAACAGTAGCGATCCATCGATTTTTTTGATTCAGTATTGGATAATAGTCTATATCATGTATGGACTCAATATTGCCATCCTTTATTCTATATGCATTTAATCTTGGCCCCAGAAACAATTTGTCACTTTGATTAAAATCTGCATTAAACATTTTATTCTGCAATAGGACACTAGATAAGACATCTTCTACCAATACCTTTGTCCTATTCAAATCATTTGTTGCATAACAAGTGATAATGGATGATATAAATAGTGAGACAACTATCAAACCTATTACGATTTTTCTCATGATTATCATACCTCGTTTCTACGTTTCAATACACATCATTATTTGCAAAAGAAATAATAAGATGGGCTACAACATATAAAAGTAACATAGATGTTTATTAAGATTAATTATAATAAATCAAGGTAGATTAATCAAGTATAGTAGCTTTACATCAAACAGTACTCTATTGTAATACTACAATTTTGGCTCAGCTAATCTTGTTAATAAGTGAGCTTTCTAGGCAAAAAATATCTCAATCCATTAAAAAACCGCAGCAGGGGATATGCTCCGGCCTGCCGCGGCTTTATCAAAGTCTGTTTAAGTTTACTTCAGTGCTTCTGCTGCGGCTACGCCTGCATCGAAAGCTTTGATGTTCATCTCGTGAAGCTTGGGAGCGAGTCTGCCGAGAACAGCAGCCTTAACGCCCTCCGGAGTGAATCCGGGTACCAGAACGCTGATAGCGCCGAGAGCAACTACGTTAGCGGTAATAGCTCTGCCGGTAACTTCCTTTGCGATCTCGGTGATGCGGATCTTGTAAACGTTCTTAACGTCTGCGGGAACATTGGGAACCAGGTCGCTGTCAACCAGCAGGATGCCGTTTTCCTTGTTCATGTCGCCGGTGTAGCTGTCGCAGGCCAGCTGGCTCATAGCCAGAACGAAGTCGGGCTCAACCAGTGCGGGATAGCCGATAGCGTCCTCGTCGGTGATGAGTTCGGATCTGCAGGCGCCGCCTCTTGCTTCGGGTCCATAGGACTTCAGCAGAACGATCTCCTTGCCGCCGTTGATTCCTGCAGCCTGAGCCAGAACATCGCCCATGAGCATCATGCCCTGTCCGCCAGTGCCGCTGAAGCGTAATTCATAATGATTCTTAGCCATTACTTGCCTCCCTGCGCCTTAACTCTCAGCGCTGCATAGTTTTCGGTATATTCGGGTCTGTCGTCTCTGTTTACGAATTCGCCGTAAACGAACTTGCCCTGGAGCTCTTCTGCGGTCATGGTCTTAGCCTTTGCCTGGGAAACAGCAATGTCTGCCCAGCGCTTCATCATTGCGGGAGCATCGCCGAGTCTGTTCAGTCTTCCGAACAGGGACGGGCAGTCGCTCATAGCGTCTACCACGGAAAGTCCCTTGTGATCCAGGGCCTTCTTGATGGTGTTCTTCAGGTGAACGGGGTTGTAGGTAAGGCTTCTTGCTACATAGGTAGCGCCGGCTGCGCCAGCCAGATCGCAGATATCGAACGGAGTATCGATGTTTCCGTAAACTGTGGTCTTGGTCATAGCACCGGTCGGGGTGGTCGGAGAATACTGACCGCCGGTCATACCGTAGTTATTGTTGTTGATGCAGACTACGGTGATGTCTATGTTTCTTCTGCAGGCGTGGATGAAGTGGTTTCCGCCGATGGAGGTGCAGTCGCCGTCGCCGGTGATTACAACTACCTTCAGTTCGGGATTAGCCATCTTGACGCCGGTAGCGAATGCGATAGCACGGCCGTGGTTGGTGTGCAGTGCGCAGGTGTTCAGGTAGTTTACCGCACGGCTGGAGCAGCCGATACCGGAGATAACTACAGTCTTTTCCAGCGGTGTGCCGGTCTCTTCCAGAGCTCTTACGATGGACTGGAGAACGATGCCGTTGCCGCAGCCGGGGCACCACATGGTCTTGAGCTTGTCAGCTCTGAAATA
>JAEEGL015099457.1_pt1 | contig 10194 bp, 8 predicted proteins | sample 9134231 | NCBI WGS metagenome assembly JAEEGL01 (sample SAMN16246548, study PRJNA631951) | gut metagenome | biome: gut microbiome; feature: rumen; material: fiber-attached | host: Bos | place: Iran: Karaj | collected 2018-10
GGATTGATTTATCAGGTGGTTATTGCGGCGGGGTCCCACCTCTTCCCATTCCGAACAGAGAAGTTAAGCCCGCCTGCGCCGATGGTACTGCAATGCAATGCGGGAGAGTAGGAGGCCGCCACTTTTAACTGAGGAGCCCTGAGTCAGCAATGACTCAGGGCTTCTTTATGTCATATCCAGTGATGCTCTTTGTGGTGCAGTATTGGGGTTGCGCTATTTGCTGAACAAGGCTGCCACTTCGCACAGCTCGTCATACCATGCTTGTCCGAAACGGCGTATGAGGGGTCCTTTCAGAAAACGATAGACGGGAAGGTCTAGCGCCTTTCCTTTTTCTACGGCATCTTTACATACTGACCATTTGTTGTAGTTGAGTCCGATGCTGCCGTTGCCAAAGTCTTTTTCGCGTATGGGGTACAGGGCACAGCTGATGGGTTTGGGGAAGCGGGACTTACCTTGGCGAAAGGCGCGTTCTAGTGCGCAGAGGCAGTTGTCTCCGTCATAACAGGTGAAGACGCAGTCCTTGCCGCGAACGATGCTGGTGACTAAATCACCGTCCTTATCGCTGTAGACGACCCCTTGGCGGTCAATGACACTTTGGGCCGAGGCCGACAGGTCAGACCATACGGTGTCCAGGGCGTCTTCGAGTTCTGCTACTTCGTCCATTGTAACAGGTGCTCCTGCATCGCCTTCCACGCAACAGATACCCCGGCACTTCTCATAGTCACAGCAGAATCGTTCTGTCAGTATGTCGGAAGATATCAGTACACCGCTGACTTCCAAGATGGGTGGAATCGTTTGCTTGTCCATGTCTGCTTTGTCGTTTGTCTTTGCAAAATTACGAAGAAGAGTTTGAAAAACCAAATATATTTGTGCTTTTCCCTTATCTTTTTGTCTTGTTAAGGTTGTAGTCTCGATTATTTTGCCTAATTTTGCAGCTGTGAAGCAAGTAAGACCAAAAAAGAACCTGGGTCAGCACTTCCTGACTGACCTTTCGATAGCTCGCCGTATTGCCGACACGGTTGATGCTTGTCCCGACCTGCCCGTTTTAGAGGTCGGCCCAGGCATGGGTGTGATGACGCAATACCTCGTAGAAAAGCCGCGTTTGCTGAAGGTGGTAGAAATTGACCGTGAGTCGGTGGTATACCTGAATGAGCACTTTCCCAAGCTCCGTGAGAATATCCTCGGTGAGGACTTCCTGCGTATGGACTTGACGAAGGTCTTTGACGGCAGGCAGTTTGTGCTGACGGGTAATTATCCTTATGACATATCATCGCAGATATTCTTTAAGATGATAGATAACCGAGAGCTGATACCTTGTTGTACGGGCATGATTCAGCATGAGGTGGCGCAACGTATGGCCTCTCAGCCCGGTACAAAGGCGTATGGCATATTGTCGGTGCTCATCCAGGCGTGGTACGATGTGGAATATCTGTTTATGGTTGATGAGACTGTGTTCAACCCACCTCCCAAGGTGAAGTCGGCTGTTATTCGCATGACCCGTAATAATACGGAACACCTAGGTTGCAATGAGCAGCTTTTCAAGCGTGTGGTAAAGACTGTGTTCAACCAACGCCGCAAGATGCTGCGTGTATCGCTTCGTCAGCTTCTTCCTGCTGATGCGCAGTTGCCAATCTTCAGTTCTCCGTTTGCGACATTGCGTCCTGAGCAGTTGAGTATTCCCCAATTTGTAGAACTTACGAATAGAGTGGAAGAGGCTCTTTCTTCCCTAAAAGTCTGAGTGTGTTTTTGGGGTGTGTTCGGCCACAATTATGGTGTGTTCGCACACAATTGATTGATGTACGTCAAGAATAGACCTGTTTTTACTGAAAAGCAGCTGTTTTTTTGTACAACATAAGGAAAAACGTCGTACCTTTGCATCGTCTTCAAGAAAAGTATTGGTTTAAGGTAAAAGATTGAAAAGGATTATTGACAATAGGTAAAGTCTAAGGTAAGTAAAAAGAAGATTGTTAGAAAGGATAACACCGACGTCGTGAGACGCGCTTTTTCATAAGAATAGGTTTTTAGTTATTGATAGTAGTTGAGATGCAGCGCACGGGTTAAAACCCGAGAGCTGCATCTTTTTGTTTGGGTTTAATCTTCAAGTTTTCTCATCCATCCGCCGTGAAAGAGTCGTGCCAGGAACATGAGCCCACGGAAAGTAAGTTCTATGGCCATGGCAGTCCACACACCTGTTAGTCCGTAACTGGCTGCCAGCAGTGCCGCCAAGGTCAGTCTTATTCCCCACATGCTAAGCAGGCTCATAGCGGCAGGTTTTAGTGTGTCGCCAGCTCCTACAAAGATTCCATTACAGACGATAGCAGCAGCAAAAAGCGGTTCGGCGAAGGCCTCGATACGCAGACATTGGGCTCCCAGTCGGATGATGTCGTCGATAGGGGTCAGGAGTGACATCAGTTCAGGGGCAAATCCCCACATCAGTAGTCCCATGAATGTCATGACGCCGATGCCTAAGGCTGTTGACATGCGTGCAAACGACTGTGTCAGCAGTCGCTTGCCGGCTCCGAAGCTCTGTCCTACTAGTGTTGTGGCAGCCTCAGCAATGCCAAAGCCCGGCATATAGCAGAGACTCTCGACGGTGATGCCCAGCGAGTGTGCGGCAATGGCGATGGTTCCCAATGGTGCCACGATGAGTGTGCTTACCACTTGTGCTCCTCCCATCAGCATGTGTTGCAGTCCCATGGGTGCGCCAATCCTGAAGGCGTTCCCCACAACGTCTGCGTGTGGTCGGAAAGACCCTGTGCGTCCTTTCAGGTGTAGCATGTCTGAGCGGCATAACAGGAAATAGAGCATCAGTGACGCTGTGATGAGCATTGCCATTCCTGTTCCGATGGCTGCACCCTTGACGCCCATGTCGAGGATATATATGAAAATGTAGTTGAAGGCGACATCGAGAATACACATCAGGATGTTGAGAACTGATGGTATCTTCATGTCGCCTGAGCATTTCAGCATGGAACCTGCTAAGCCCTCCATCTGAAAGAAGATGCCGCAACCGGCGAAGATGGCAAAATAGAGTGTAGCGTCGTAGGCTATTTCCTCTGTTCCCCCAAGCCAATAGGGCAGGAATGGGCTGATGAGCAGTGCTATGAGTGAGATTGCTACAGCCCAGGCGGTACAGCATACCAGCGACTGGCGCAGTACGCGGCGGGCTCGTTCGAAATCGTTGGCACCGATGGCATGTGCCACTTGTACAGAGAATCCCATATTGGCAGCCGAGGCAAGTCCTCCCATCAGCCATCCGGTGGTTTCTACCAGTCCGATGGCTGCAGAGGCACGGGCTCCCAGATGTCCTACCATTGATGCATCAATGAAGAACATAACTGTTGCCGATATCTGTGCCAGAATGGACGGAATACTCAGGCTAATTATTAGCCTGAGTTTCTCGCCTTGTGTCAACTCGCGCCCTTCGCGGATGTAGGCTAAGAGATCTTTCTTTTCTCTTTTCGTAATGCCGTTGTTTCGTTATTACGCCATGTGGTTACTCGGCTTCCAGCAGCAGCACGCGGCTGGACCAGTCGGTCTTCTTTCCCCAATCCACTTCATTGCGATAGGGTACATCCAAACCGTGCGACATCAAGTATGCTCCGCTATAGCTTTGTCCTTCGCAGTCCAGTGGCTTCAGGTCGATGCGGTTCAGCTCATGTACTTTATACATGCGGGTGGGATTCAGTCCGGCCATCTTTACTCGCGGCAGGTGTTCGTTCTGGAACGATTCCGTCTTCCACCAGTACCATACTGCCTTTTCTTGGGCATCATCGACGTACATTAGCGATGCTAGTCCTTTCTTGTCGTAGGGTGACAGCAGGCGGTAGAGGTTGCCAAACTGCACGACGGGGCGTATCTGCTTGTATTCCTTGATGGCTTGGCGACAGAGGGCTTTTTCCTCGTCAGTCATGTTCTTGGGCTGTATCTCCATGCCCAGTCTGCCTGACATAGCCACGTCGATGCGGTACTTCATCGAGGTGGTGCGGAAAACAGTATGGTTGGGCGTGGCTGAGATGTGACTGGCCATAGCTATGGCAGGGAAGAAATAGCTTGTTCCCCACTGCATGTAGATACGCTGCAGGGCGTCAGTGTTATCGGATACCCAGAACTCATCGAACCAGGGCAGCACGCCCCAGTTGGCTCGTCCGCCGCCTGAGGCACAGGCCTGGATGGTCACGTCGGGGAACTTGTTACGGATGCGCTGGCATACCTTCTCGAAGCCGCGATGATATTCAATGTACATATGGCTTTGCTCGTTCATAGTCAGGTATTGTGAGCCGTGGTTCATAATAGGCATGTTAGCATCCCACTTGATGTAGTCAATCTCTGGATACTTCGACATGAGGTTGTCGACGATGCTAAAAACGAAGTTCTGAACCTTGGGGTTAGCAAGGTCAAGCACGACCTGCGTACCACCACGGCCAAGCACGGCGTCACGCTTTGGCGCCTTTACTATCCAGTCGGGGTGTGCCTCATACAGTTCGCTGGTGGTGTTGGCCATCTCGGGCTCTATCCAGATGCCGAACTTCACACCGTTCTTCCTGGCATCTCTGAGCAAGCCTTCGATACCGTCGGGCAACTTGTTCTTGTCTACTACCCAGTCGCCAAGACTTGAGTTATCGGTCTTACGGGGATACTTATCGCCGAACCATCCGTCATCCATGACGAAGAGCTCGCCACCCATGGAGGCGATATCCTTCATCATCTGGTCCATTCCCTGCTGGTTGATGTCGAAGTAGACACCCTCCCACGAATTCAATAGAATCTTCCGCTCCTTGTCGCCATGCATTAGCTTATATTTACGTCCCCACTTATGGAAGTTACGGCTGACGCCCGACAGTCCTTGCTCTGAGTAGCTAAGTGCCAAGGCGGGGGTGCGGAATGTTTCGCCCTTCTTCAGGTGGTACTCAGAGTTGTCCTCGTTGATGCCGGCGAAGAAATAGTGATAATCTGTGTCGTCAGTGACGACCTTCAAGCGGTAGTTGCCCGAGTAGCAGATGGCGGCACCGATGACGGCACCTGTGTTCTCCTGGCCTTTTCCGTCAAGCGAGAACATCACTTCGCCATGGTCGGTATGTGAGTTGCGTGTGCCATCCTTGTTGACGATGACCTTCTGGCCAGGTGTCAGTGGTTCTTCGACCAGTTGGGTTTCGTTGGCCCATGAACCATAAAAGTGGCTCAGCCATACGTTTCCGCGACGAATGGGCAGCATGGCTGATGCAAACGTTGTCAACGTCACCGTTTCTTTCTCCTGGCTCGTTATTTCAGTCCACGTCTCTATCATGTCTTCGTTGACGTAGGCTTTGTAGTTCAGTGTGACGGTAATGGGGTAGACAGGGTCTTTCAGCGTGATACTGGTCAGGAGGTTCCCTTTGTCAACCACCTTGGCCTTCTCGACGTTTTCAGCTACGAGGCTTGTCGACATGTTTCCGTCAGCATGCCGCATGGCCAGGGCAGCTTCAGCAGGTGTATTCATGCCGTAGGCAGGATATACCTCCATGCGTCCGAAGACATTTGGTATTTGCAGGTGTTGGAGTTCCAAAGCACTTAGCTTGGCTCCGTAATACACATACTTAGGTTGCTGTCCCTTTTCTACTTCCAGTACCAGACTAGTGCCCTTAGTCTCAATTACCACCTTCTCTGCCTGTGCTGAGCCAGCAGTCAGACAGAACATTGCTGCAATAAATAAACCTTTCTTCATAGAACTTGTTTTTAGTAACTTTGTGCAAAGATACGATATTTTTCTTAATCGTGCAAATAAATTGGCTATTCCTTCGTTATTTATGAAGAATGCAGTGGACAGACAGAATCAGACAGGTCAAGATAATCTTGGTTTTAGCAGCAGTAATCATTGCTGTGGCATCATTGCTGGTGTCACACTTCCTTGTGCGTGACCTCTCAAAAGAGGAACGTCATCGTATGGAGGTATGGGCCCAGGCTCTGCATTCATTGAATGAGGCCGACGGAACAACAGATCTGACGCTGGTATTGAGTGTGATGGAAGGCAACAACACTATTCCAGTCATCGTGTTGAACGAGGAAGGAGGAATTGACGACTTCCGCAACATCGAGGATACGGTACATATAGCAGCCTATGCCAAGCGTATGATTAAGGCCGGTGACACTATTTCAATAGGCAGCCAGTTGGTATGCTATGATGAATCAATCATGTTGAAACGCCTGTCGGCATGGCCCTATGTGCAGTTGGGTATTGTACTCATCTTCGTGGTGGTGGCAATCTTTGCCTTGTTGTCGTCAAAACGCGCTGAGCAGAATAAGGTTTGGGTGGGACTGTCGAAGGAGACGGCTCACCAGTTGGGTACGCCTGTGTCGAGTCTGATGGCGTGGGTGGAGATGCTGAAGGAGCAGTATCCTGACGATGACCTGTTGCCCGAGATGGACAAGGACGTAAAGCGTTTGCAGCTGATAGCCGAGCGTTTCTCAAAGATAGGGTCGTTGCCCGAACCTGTCGATGCCTCGATGAATGAGGTGCTCGAGCACGTTGCCAGTTATATGGACCGTCGTACTTCGAGCCAGGTACAAATGATATGCCACCTGCCTGACCATGAGGTTATTGTCAAGATGAACGCCTCGCTTTTTGAGTGGGTTATCGAGAACCTCTGCAAGAATGCCGTGGACGCCATGGAGGGTAAGGGTGTCATAACAATGACGTTGATAGAGGACTCCCAACGTGTGATTGTTGAAGTGCAAGACACTGGCAAGGGTATTAGGAAGAAAGATATTGGCAACGTCTTCACCCCTGGCTTTACGACGAAGAAGCGCGGCTGGGGTCTGGGCCTTTCGCTGGCACGCCGTATAGTAGAGGAATATCATAAAGGCCGTATCTTTGTGAAGCAGTCAGAGCTTGGCAAAGGTACGACCTTTAGGATAGAGTTGAATAGAAGTTGAAATGTTATATGACCTCTATGCCTTGCTCCTCGCAGAGTTTGAGGCTCATCTCCTTTAACTTGAATTTCTGTATTTTGCCTGAGCCAGTCAGGGGGAACTGGTCAATGAAGAAGACGTACTTTGGAATCTTGTAGCGGGCAATCTTGCCACGGCAGAAGAGCTGCACATCTTCAGCAGTCATCTTTACCCCCTCGTCGAGGATGATGAAGGCACCAACGGCCTCGCCATATTTCTTCGAAGGCACGGCAGCCACCTGCACATCGCGAATGCCAGGCATGTGGTAGAGGAACTCTTCAATTTCGCGCGGATAGATATTCTCACCACCACGGATTATCATGTCTTTGATACGACCTGTAATCTTGTAGAATCCCTGTTCGTCCTTTATGCCCAGGTCGCCCGAATGGAGGAAACCGTTTTTGTCGATGACTTCAGCCGTTGCCTCAGGGTTCTTGTAATAGCCTTTCATTACGTTGAAGCCTCGGCAGCACATCTCACCCTGCACGCCAACGGGACATTCCTCGCCAGTCTCTGGGTCGAGCACCTTTACTTCGACGAACGGATAGTCGCGTCCCACAGTAGTACAGCGCTGCTCGAACGAATCGTTCAGACATGTCTGCGTCATGCCTGGCGACGACTCGGTGAGTCCGTATACAGAGGTGATGGTCATGTACATCTTTTCTGATACTTGTTTCATCAGCTCGACTGGACATAGTGAACCAGCCATGATACCTGTGCGCAGGCAGGAGACGTCAAACATCGAGAACATCGGGTGGTTCAGCTCTGCGATGAACATCGTCGGTACGCCATAGACAGCCGTACAGCGCTCTTTATGGATAGAAGCCAGCACGACGAGTGGGTCGAACTTCTCTACCATGACCTCAGTACATCCGTGTGTGAGACAGTTCATGGTGGCCAGTACAACGCCGAAGCAGTGGAACAGCGGCACGCAGACGCAGAGTTTGTCGTCTTGTGTAAAGCCCATGTTTTCTCCAGTGAAATAGCCGTCGTTGGCAATGTTGTAGTGGGTGAGCATGACACCCTTGGGGAATCCCGTGGTGCCACTGGTGTACTGCATGTTGCATACATCGTGGCAGTTGACGTTCTTCTTGGCTTCGGCAAGTTCCTCGTCCTCGATGTTCTGTCCAAGGAGCAGCAATTCTGCGGTGTTATACATACCGCGGTATTTCTCCATACCTATGTACACAACATTCTTGAGGAATGGGAAACGTTCGCTGTTCAGGTGGCCGCGCTCGCAGTTCTTCAGTTCAGGCAGCATGGTGTAGGTCATGTCGACGTAGTTACAGTCCCATGTGCCGTCAGTGATGCAAAGTGTGTGCATGTCAGAGTCCTTGCAGAGATACTCCAGCTCGTTCTGCTTGTAGTTGGTGTTGACAGTGACGAGCACAGCGCCAATTTTGGCTGTGGCATAGAGGAATGTCAGCCAGTCGGGCACGTTGGTAGCCCAGATGCCGACATTAGATCCTTTCTTGACGCCGATGGCCAGAAGTCCCTTGGCGAGGTTGTCAACACGTTCGTTGAATGTATGCCACGTAAAGCGCAGGTCGCGGTCGGAATAGACAATATATTCCTTGTCGGGCGTAGTCTCTGCCCAGTGTTCAAGCCACTGGCCCAAGGTGCGCTCTGAGAGTGTGTAACCCTTGCTGCCTGTCTCTGCGGGATATGTCCTGTCTGGCAGTGGTCTGCCTGCCATGTCTAATCTTACATTGCTCATCCTTTGCGCTTTGTTTTAGAACGGTATGTATACTACAGCCAGGATTTTAGAACTCTTCTCAGGAACACCATGGACATGATGCTTGACGATGGAGTCGTAGAAGATGCTGTCGCCTTCCTTCAGTGTGTATTTCTCTTTGCCGTAGTCGATTTCCACCTCACCATTCATGACGTAGATGAATTCCTCACCCTCATGTGCCGACAGCTGGAAGTCTTTCTTCTCGCAGGGGGCAATGTCAATGATGAACGGTTCCATGTGGCGACCAGCTTTCTGCTGAGCCAGCGGGTGGTATTCCATGTGCTTGCGGGTATCGGTGGCACCATTTGAGAAACTGATGCTGCTGTCGCGTTCGCGGTCTTCGGCACGGCATACTACAGGGCCTAATGCATCGTTGTCGTCCATGAATGTACCCAATCTTACGCCCAGTGCTCGTGCTATCTTGATCAGGGGTCCTAGAGAGGGCAGGTTCTGCCCTTCTTCAATGGAGACTATCTGGTCTTTCGACAGACCACTACTTTCTGCTATTTCCTCTAACGTGAGGTTCTTGGTTTCACGGATTCCCTTGATTTTGGATCCTACTGATGTGTTGTTTGACATAATGTTTCTTTGTTTGGACGTGCAAAATTACAAAAAAATACGGAATAACCAATTGCCTTTCAGAATATTAACACTTTTGTGTTGCACATTGTGTGATGTATGTGTGCAATTTGCCTCTCGTGAGTGGGCATTTTTCGCTGAAAAGCTAAAAAAATCATAATTCATCGTGCAGAATTAATAATTATTTCGTACCTTTGCAGTCGATTTTTGAGAAAAAGAGAGCCGATGTGTAGTTTAGAGCCATTGAAGATTGACTTGAAGGGGTTGAAGGAAGACGAGACAATCCTTGCTTTTGACCTTGATGACGATTTCTTTGAGGCTTTGGACGGTTCGCTGTTGGAGCATGGGATATTGCAAGTGTCGGTGTCTATACGCAAGGCAACCGGTTTTTTCTCGCTCGACATTCATAGCGAAGGCTCAGTGACCGTCAGCTGTGACCGTTGTCTTGACGACATGGAGCAGCCTATAGTGGCCGACAGCCACCTGACTATCAAGCTGGGCGACACATACAGCGAAGACGATGACACCGTGACGATAGCCGAGGACGAAGGAATACTCGACCTGTCATGGCTCATTTACGAATCTGTTATGCTGGCCATACCCATCAAGCACGTTCATGCACCTGGAAAATGCAATAGTGCGATGACGCAGAAGCTCTCTGAGCTGAGCGGTGCCGTCCGAAGCGGTGAAGAGGAGGCTGAAGCCATAGACCCGCGCTGGGAAGCTCTTTTGAAATTGAAAAATTGAAGAATTGAAAATTTGAAGAATTAAAAAATTAAACATTAAAGTAATAGTATTATGGCACATCCTAAAAGAAGACAATCGAACACTCGTACCGCTAAGCGTCGTACTCATGACAAGGCAGTAGCTCCCACACTGGCAGTATGCCCCAACTGTGGTGCTTATCACATCTACCACACTGTGTGCCCCACTTGTGGTTACTATCGTGGCAA
>JAEEGL015740362.1_pt1 | contig 10194 bp, 7 predicted proteins | sample 9134231 | NCBI WGS metagenome assembly JAEEGL01 (sample SAMN16246548, study PRJNA631951) | gut metagenome | biome: gut microbiome; feature: rumen; material: fiber-attached | host: Bos | place: Iran: Karaj | collected 2018-10
TCAGGTTATGCAGGATGATGAAATCTGTATAGGGGTTTTGGAGAGGTTGCTTAAAATCAATATTGATCACATTGAGCGGCAGGAACTCCAGAAGGAAATAAAACCTTACTATCAGTCTAAATACATTAAACTTGATGTTTATGTAAAAAATGATGATAAGGTTTATGACATTGAAATCCAGAACGAAGATATGGATGAACTGCCAAAAAGAGTCCGGTATTATCAGTCCATGATTGATTCAAACGAGCTTCTAAAAGGAATGGAGTACAGAATGCTGCCCGAAAGTATAATCATTTTTATTTGTACGGGAGATCCATTCGGCAAAGGATTTCCACAATACACTTTTAAGAATATCTGCTTAGAAGAAAAATGTCTTGTTCTTAATGATGAATCAACAAAGTATTTCTTTAATTCCGATGCTGCAGATAAGGTTCAAGATATTGAAATCCGTTCATTTCTTGATTATATTAAGAATAAGAGACCCACAGACAATTTTACACATACGATTGATTTAGCTGTAAAGAAAGTTAAGACAGACGAGTCTCTAAGGGGGATATATATGTGCGAACCAATACGTATTCAAGATGCAAAATGGGCGGCTCGAGTTGAAGCTGCAAAAAACTGGCTTCGAATGGGCCAGGTAACTCATGAGCAGATTGCACAGGCAGAAAATCTCCCGTTAAAAAAAGTTAAAGAACTTGCAGAAGAAATTGCGGCAGAGAAGAAACAGTAATGAAAAAATCAAAAATTATAGCGCTTAGTTCCTGCAGTATACCTCTTGCTCTGCTGGCGGCGTTTTTTATATTCACAGGGGTGCGGAGTGCGCAGTTCAGGAAGCTGGATGCTGCGGAGCCCGTTTTATTTGAACAGAAAAAAAATGACGAGCTTCTGCAGCCCCTCCCCTACACTCTGCCAGACCTTGGAATTGATGTGGGTGCGGACTCTGCAATTTTGATAGATAGTTCTAACGGCTGCGTAATCTGGGAAAAAAATGCGGATAAGGTAATTCCGCCGGCCAGTATGACCAAGCTTTTTGCAATGTATGTTGTTGAGCAGGAAATTACGGCTGGGCGGCTTCACTATGATGATATAATTCCACTTCCTCCCGAATGCTGGGCCTGCAACATGCCGCCACACAGTTCACTTATGTTTTTAGGCAAAGGTCAGATTGTTACTTTGGAGGAGCTGCTGCTTGGGCTTTGCATCTGCTCTGGAAATGATGCGGCTTATGCGCTTGCGTATGCAGTCTGCGGCTCCATGGAAGAATTTGTAAACCGCATGAATGAAGTTGCGTGGCAGGCAGGACTTACACACACTCATTTTGTAGAAAGTTCAGGCTACAGCGAACAGAATACAACTACCGCACGCGAAATGGCCGCCTTCAGCAGACTTTACATTCTTGAACATCCTGATTCCCTGCGACGATTCCACAGTGTACCGTCGTTTACTTATCCAAAAGAAAAAAACATGGCTCCCGGAGACCGTTATGGTGCACAGGACTGGTCAAACGGCTTACCCGAAAAAATCACAATGGGAATTACCCAGGAAAACACAAACCCTCTGCTCGGACGACTTGCAGGCTGCGACGGCTTAAAAACAGGCTTCATTGACGAAAGCGGCTACAACCTTGCCCTTACAGTAGAACGGGAAGGCACACGTTTTTTAAGTGTCACCATGGGTGGCAAGGGTCGGGATTCCCGCGAAGGTCAGCAGGGACGCGTAAAAGACGGCACTGCAATTATGGAAACCGCCTTTGGCATTTTCCGCGATTACGATTTAAGCACCCTGCAGGATTCATACTTTGTAAAGGTTTATGCCGCCAGCCAGAAAGCCGTGAACCTTGTTGCAGCATACAACCCCAAGACTGTGTGTGTGCCTTTTGTTACCGGCAACTCAATTGCAGAAAATCTTCAGAAGGTCCAGACAAATGTAATCATGCCAGATTATTTACAAGGCCAAATAACAGCCGGCACCGAATACGGTCAGATAAAAATAACGCTCGGCGATTACCTCTTGCAGACAATTCCGCTTGTTGCCGACAGAAGTACAGAACGTGCGGGCTGGATTACATGTTTAGCAGATTCTGTCATTACAAAAAAATAAAAAACGACGGGTCAGTTTGCCCGCCGTTTTTGTTTTTTTTCTACTTAGAGTTAGAATTATTCTGCATAGTCAAATCCAAGTTTGTCCGATACAGTCTCTTTAAATTTCTGAATAGCTTCTGCTTTTGTTTTTTTGCCGGTAGCATAGTCAAGTACAAGTGGTCTCCAAAAAGCACTGAAGCTCTCATCAAATTGACTTATGTTTTCGCCATTAGCCATTTTATCTGCTTCTGCAAAAACCTTATGAATATCCTGATTACCGCAGAATTCGTTTGTACCATCTGCTTTCTGCATTACAGTATAAGAAGCAACACTATCCTTTGTTGTTGTTGTTCCCGATGCCCATTTATAAAGACAGCCATCGGTTGATGTATCAAGAGTGATGTTTTCAATTATATCTGCAATTATAGGCTTCTTTGCAGGATCTGCTATAGCTTCCGGTGTAGCAAAAATCCAGGTACCGCCCCAGAAAGCACCTGCAGGAGGCAGACAGACAGCCCAGTCACCATAAGTACCGTCTTTTCCACTCATGTCTGCATACCAGCCGTCTGTCCAATCCTGTGTATTATTTGACCATTCATTATCAATTATTTTTTTTGCAATATCCAGAAAACCTTCATGCTTTTCATCTATCTGAATATTCCAGTCTTCATCAAGCCATCCATCAGAAGAACCATCGATTATATGCCAGATATCTCCCAGCCCGGAAATCATTGCATAACCTTTCTTTTTACATTCTTCAGCAGCTTCAAAAAACTTATCCCACTTGCCTGTTTTGGCACCAATTATCGTACCTATTTCATCCGGGTCGTCTGTGCCAAATACTTTTTTAGCAATGGAACGTCTGTAAATAAAACAGCAGCCTGTACTTTGATATCCAAGTGCCACAATTTTACCTTCTTCATTTGAACCAACCTTGCTTGTGTATTCTGCAATGTCTGCACCTTCAAGTTTGTCATTAAAGTCGTCAATAAAATCTTCGTATGGAGCAGCATACTTAGACTCGTAGCCTTTAGAATATTTCAGTACAAAAGCAGCTTCAGCTGCAAAAATATCAACTTCGCCATCTGAAAGCATTTGATCCAACGTTGGCTGATACATTCCGTTTGTTGTAGCAACAAGTATTTCATTTATAGCCCAATCTGCTTTAGAAGAACTCTGATATTGTTTAATCAGTCCTGGAACCTCATTCGTGAAGGACATTACATTAAGTGTAACCTTTGCCTGTCCCTGATCGGCTTCACGAGAAGCAGGTGTTTCTGAAGCAACTGCCGATCTTTCTTTATATACTCCTTTAGAATTTCCAGCCATAACATAATTAATCAACCATTCAGGTCCAAAAAATCCGAAAACTTCCCTTCTTTCGACAACAGTGAGTTCCGGAATTGTTGTTGCAAAGCCTTTTGGAGTAATATTGAAGAGTGTTGTTTCCGGGTCTGCAAGTTCTATAAGAACGTTTGCAGAATCAACCGATTTTGTAATTTTAAGGGTAAGGGTCACAGTGGTTTGGTTGATATCACCGGTGTAAATACCGCTGAACTTAACAACCTTATTTATTGTGTAGGTAAAGGTTCCGCCTGCCTGTTCTTCTCCGGCACGAATGTTAGCATTTACCGTAGGAGCAGTTGTCTGCGTGAATGTGTACACACCGCCGTCTGCATCTGTACATGTAAGCTTTGTTGGTGACTCTGATTTAACTGTACCGGTAACAGCGTCTCCATTGGTGTCAGCTCCTTTACCGCCATCTCCATTCTGACTACAAGAAGAAAGGACTACTCCAACTGCAAGTGCAGAAAAGAGAGCCAGCCTCAAAAAGTGTTTTTTTAATTTCATAAGAAATCTCCTGAAAGTAGAATATTTCTTTTATTATATCCCTCCCCTTAACTTGTTGTCAATTTTTATATAAAACGATTTATTGAAAATCTGGCTTTTATTCTACTTCCCTGCAGGCCTGGCGAAAATCTGCCATTGTAAACTCTGCGCGTTCTTCCTGACCAGCAATAAGGGCGGCGCGGTTCAGAGCAGATTCTATTTTGGCGCAGGAATAGCCGTCTGTCATTTTGGCAATTGCTTGTGGTGTACATTCTGCAGCAGGATTTTTACCCTTACTGTACATTTCTGCTAGCTGAACACGTGCGTTGTAATCTGGATACGGAACACAAAAGCGTGCGTCAAAGCGGCCCGGGCGGATAAGGGCGGGGTCCAGCGCCTGAATAGAGTTAGTAGCTGCTAACACAAGAACACCCTGACTTGGTTCAAAACCGTCAAGCTCATTTAAAAGTGCCGTAACAATTCTTGTATTTTCTGTTTCGAGTGCGCTGCCCGAATAATTTCGCACAGTACCAATTCCGTCAAATTCATCTATAAAAACAATACACGGAGCGCGTTTGCGTGCTTTACGGAAAAGCAGCTTTACCTTCATAGGACCAATTGCCATAAACATACTTTCAAAATCTGTTGCCTTGGCAGGAATAAAATTGATTTTTGCTTCGCCCGCAAGAGCTTTTGCAAAAAGAGTTTTTCCGTTTCCCGGCTCTCCTTCAAGCAGAATACCCTTTGGCATACGGATTCCCTTTGCGGCATACGCAGCAGGATTATTCATAATCTTCATTACCTGAGTCATATCGCGTTTAAGGTTATCCATTCCAACAACATCATCAAACTTAACGCCAGTTTTGTGCACAACCTTAAACGTATTCGGCGAAATAAATTTGCGGAAAACGATAATGATAAGGCCAAAGAAAAATACATAAAAGAGGATATCGAAAATCAGATTGAAAATTTCGACACCGTCCTTTTCTACAGTAACGCTCACCCCATTCTGCAAAAGATATTCATGCAGCAAAGGCGAATCAGGATTATCAGTTTTAAACCCCTTCCCCTGCGAAGAAAACTCAATTCCCCCTTCTTTTATCACGGCTGAATCAATCTGTCCCGCCCCCACCAGCTCATAAAACTTACTGTAAGGAAGATAAGTCCTTTTCTCCGCCAACTGCGTCCACGCAAAATACCCCCCTCCTGCAATAAGAACGAATAAAAGCATTGAGCATATTAAACCAACTGATTTTCTATTTTTCCGCATACGTAAAATCCTAAAAAAATTAATTTGTCTGTGGCCGGAGTCCGAAACAGCCTTGAACAGGTTTCTTCAGCTGGGCAAGGCTGTTTCGGACGTAAGGCCACAGACCTTATAAATATAATATTGCATTTTGCGTACTGTTGGAATAGAATATATATAGAAAAAAAGGAGATATTTAATATGCTCAAAGCTTTCATACGTTTCTTTAAGGCGCTTAACAGCAACGTCCACCCCGGGGCAATTGCTCATGCTGTATGCCTTGGAATGATTCTTGGCTTTATGCCAAAAACAAACGCACTGTGGTATATCCTTACCGTATTCTTTTTATTTGTCAGGATTAACAAGGGAACCTTTATACTGTTCACCTTCCTGTTTTCACTGCTGGCACCGGTGCTCGACAACACCTTTGACACAATCGGCTGGTGGTTCTTAAATCTGGAAAAGCTTACGCCATTCTTCTCCTGGCTGCTCGACATTCCGTTTGTAGGCTTTACAAAATTCAATAACACAATCGTTATGGGCTCGCTGCTTGCGTCTCTTTTGCTTTATATTCCTGTTTACTGGCTTGTGCGCCTGTTCCTCAAATACTGGCGTGCCTTCCTTGCACCGGCAGTTCGAAAGACAAAGCTTGTTGTTTTCCTTTCAAAGCTTCCGCTCGTAGTTAAAATAGGAGAAATGTCATGAAAACCGAAGATACAAAAGAAATCACTAAAAAAGAAAAACCCGCAAAACCGGCAAAAGCTCCTAAAGAAAAAAAGGCAAAGGCTCCTAAAGCACCTCGCGCGAAAAAAGAACCAAAGCCTCCAAAAGAAGTTAAAAAATTCCCTGCAAAAAAACTGCCAAAGCTTTTCAAAAAGAAATTTACACAAAAGCAGTTTGACAAGCAGATTATCGGAAAGCTTTTTATCCCTGAGGATCAGAATTACGTTAAATCACTTTTCAAACCGGCAGGTCAGAATAAAAAAGGCGTAGAGTTCCTTGCAATTCCAACCGATCTTATGTTCGAAAAAAAGGAACTCAGCAGGCTCGAGACTATGGCTGTAGAAATCAAGCAGAACAAAGGCAGAATCAAGCTTATGCCGCTTATTGCTACAGTTGCATTTATTGCGGCCGTAATAGTTGCGCTCACACTTACAAAAAATATTATTGCTCGCAAAGTAATTACAAACACCTGCGAAAGCATTTTTGAAGCAAAGTGCGACATTGATTACATCAACATCAGCTTTATAAAATCAAATTTTAAAATGACAGGCTGGCAGGTCGCAAACAAAAAGCAGCCGATGAAAAATCTTTTCCAGGTTGATTCAATCACCTTTGATTTTGACATGAACCAGCTCTTAAAATCTCGCTTTGTTGCAAACGAGCTTTCTGTGCTTGGCGTTGACACAAACACCGACCGCAAGTATTCGGGCGACATTTCTGCAAAGCGCCTTGCCAAAATCCAGAAGAAAAAGGAAAAGCAGGCAAAGAAAAAAGCAAAGCAGAATGAAAAATCAGCCTTTATGACTTCGCTCGAATCAAAAGCAAACGGCGCAATGGACACACTCAAGGATTCGTTCACAGGACTTTTTGATCAGTACAATCCTGAAAAAATTATGAAGGATGTTCAGGATCAGTTGCAGACACCAAAGGTTTCTAAGGAAGTTCAGGAACAGGCTAAAGCACTTGCCGAAAAATATAAGGCAAAGCCTGACGAAATTAAAGCTAAGCTCGAAACTGTAAAGGAAGCTTCTGAAATCATAAATGATATTGATGTAAATTCAATGGCTTCAAATCCTACAAAGATTAAGGAAACTCTTGAAACTGTAAATGAGCTTAAATCAAATCTTGAATCGCTCAAAAAAGATGCCGACACCGTTCTTAAAGATATTCAGTCTGATGTAAACGGAGTTGCAGGCCTTACGACACAGATTCAGGATGCAATTCAGAACGACAAGGGCATTGTAGAAGAACAGATTAACAAGTTCACTTCGCTCAATCTGGACACTGGCAAAAACTTTATTTCGGGTACCTTTGATTCAATCATTTATCAGCTGCTTGGAAAATATTATCCATATTACACAAAGGCTGTAGATTATCTTATGGAAGCCAAAAACAACAAAAAGGATAAGCCTAAGAAGGAAAAAAAGCAGAAGCAGAAATATACGATTACACGCGCCGACGGACGAACTGTTTACTACAAGTCTGACGCTGCACCAAAGTTCTGGATTAAAAAAGCTGCGGGTTCTGGTCCAGCCTTTGCTTTTGATGCAACAGACCTTACAAACAATATGGATCTTACAGGAAAACCGGCTGTAGCAAATATTACCGCTTCGTTCCTGAACATAGACCACAAGGCAAAGCTTACAATTGATACACGCGAAAACTCAACAGAACCGTTAGTCCTTGCTAACTATAACTGCGATAAGCTTTCTCTTTCCTACCCTGCAAGTAAAATGGGTGATATTCCGGGCGTACCTGGCATTGACTCTTCTAAGACAAAGCTCGACTTTATCCTTAAGATTTTTGAAAACGACGGCTTTAATCTTAGCGGAACAAGTTTCTTTACAGAGCTTGAGCTTTCTGCTCCTGCCTTTGAACCTGCCTTTGTTTCACAGATTTATGCAAACACACTGCAGAAAATCCGTGCTATGAAGCTTGGCGTTCAGGCCGGCTTTACACAGTCTTCAGGAATTGACCTGCAGCTTATAACAGACGTAGACAAGCAGTTTATAAGCGCCTTTACCGAAGAAATGACAAATCAGCTTGGCGTAATCAAAGAAAAGGTAGAAGCCGAAATGTTTGAAAAGATTAACCAGTACACAAACGGTGCACTTGGCGAAATAAACAGCTTTAATGACATTTCAGATAAACTCAACGGCTACAAAAAGAACATAGATGACCTTTATGCCAAGGTTGATGCAAAGCGCAAAGAGCTTGAAGACGCAACCGTAGGCAAAGCAAAGGCTGCCGTTGACAATGCAGTTAATTCTGCAAAGGACAAAGCAAAGGACGCCGCCAAGTCTACACTTAAAAAGCTGTTCTAAATCGTCGGTTCAACTAAATGAAAAAGCTATTTTGGGGAGCACTGCCTGTTATTCTTGCAGTGCTCCTTTGTTCCTGTATTCCAAAAAAACGCGCCTCCTCCGGCAGACTAAAGGTTGTCGCTTCCATTCCTGTTGTTTATGATTTTGCCCGCAACCTGATTGATGAAAGCCTAGACGAAACAATTTATCTTTCACTCACTGTAAAAAACGGATATGCGCATGAATATGTACTCGGAGAAGCCGAAAAGCAGCTTATTGCCGGCGCAGATTTATTTATTTATGTTGGTGGATCGTCAGAACAATGGGCTGAAGAAATTGCTCCCGCCAATTCCCTGAGGCTAATGGATTTTTCCGCCACAGACGACGAGCATTTTATTCTTTTACCGCAATACGCAATTGAATGTACTGCAAAAATCTGTGAAGCATTGTGTACGTTAGATAACGCCAACACCGCCGTCTATCAAAAAAACTGCCAGAACTATCTTACACAGCTTAAGCTTTTACAAAGCGGCTTTGAGCTTGCTTCTCAAAAAGTCCAGACAAAGCCCGTAATAATCTGCGACCGCTTTCCGTTCCGTCTGCTTTTTGAACAGTATGACTTTGATTATATTACTGCTTACGATTGCTGTCCTGCGCCAAAGGATATTTCAAAGGATTTTCTTAAACAAACCGCAATTGATTTTGGCAAACTGATTGATGAAACAGCTTCCGGTGCAATTTACACCATGGATAATTCCGACGGCAAGCTTGCAAAGTCCGCAATAAATAATTCTAAAAATCCACACTGCAGCATTCTCGTGCTTGATTCAATGGAAACCACAACCCTAAGCCAGCTTTTTACAGGAAAAAATTACATAGACACAATGCGCGGAAACCTTTCACAGCTTAATCAGGCTTTTGAGGATGCAAGCGAGTCGTAAATCTTATTAATTTCTTTTGTGTATTCACCCTTGTGCTCACCGTTTTTATAGCGGACAACAAGAGTTGGTTCAAGCTTTAAGCCCGGGCGTGCATCCTTGCGGCTTTCAATCAAAACAAGATTCGCCGCCTCCCCTTCAAAAGGCTCAACAAGCTGCAGCCGTTTTGGTTCAAGCTTGTGACGTGCAAGACTCGCAAAAATATCTGAAAGCCGCTCCGGCCTGTGAATCATAAAAAACCGCCCGTGACTGTGAAGCAGATAATCAGCCGCCGCTACAACATCCTCAAGCGTGCACAAAAGCTCATGGCGGGCAATTGACTTTTCAAGCTTTTCATTCTGCGCCTGCCTGCCATCCAGTGCCATATAAGGCGGATTCGAAACGACAACATTAAAAGAATGCTTTGCAAAAAGCTCCGGAACCTTTTTTATATCACCCTGAACAATTGTGATTTTTTCTTCCAGCCCATTCAAGCCAAGGCTCTGCCGCGCCAGCTCCACCTGCTTTTCCTGTATTTCAAGCCCGGTAAAATGTGATGCCCCGCACGCCTTTTCCATAAGAAAAGGAATAATCCCGTTCCCGCTTCCAAGATCAATTACAGACTCACCGCGCCTCACCTGCCCAGCAGCAAAATGATAGAGCAGCACCGCATCAAGGCCAAACATAAAGCCCTCGCTGTCCTGCAAAATCTTATTCCCATTTTTAAGAACATCCGTTTGAATCAAGCCCCGCCTCCAGCCGCCCGGCACAATCGCAATCGCAAGAATATTTTATATTAATCTAACAAAAAAATAATTTTTTTTCAAATTTTTGGGGATTTACTTCCTATTTTTTCATTTTATTGACAACAGGGCATACAACAAGGCATTGAACAAATTACCAAAGAAGCAGTTATAAATTTTTACAAGAACAAAGTGTCCCCGGAAATAATTGCTAAATCCTTGGGGTTACCGATTGAACGGGTTAATGAAATAATTGAAAGAAAATAAAACATTACCACCATCAAATCCGCGGTTTTTATTTAACTTTACATAGCCTGACAATATATTACTATTGTCAGGCTATTATAA
>JAEEGL015992894.1_pt1 | contig 10194 bp, 11 predicted proteins | sample 9134231 | NCBI WGS metagenome assembly JAEEGL01 (sample SAMN16246548, study PRJNA631951) | gut metagenome | biome: gut microbiome; feature: rumen; material: fiber-attached | host: Bos | place: Iran: Karaj | collected 2018-10
CAAGTACAAGCGTTTTCGGACGAAACTTGGCAAAGCCTATGACTGGCTTGTAGAATGTGCAGCACATAACAGACATATGTTCTCTCATTGGATGAGTGGGTATATCCCATATCCGCGACTTTACAAATTGAGAAAAATGAAATTATTAACAATTGAAACAAAAGAGTTAAGTACGAAGAGCCGTGTGACGGGAGACTGTCAAGCACGGTTCCGTGAGAGGGGAGGGTGAAAGTCCCTCCACCTACTCGACGAATAGCACAAATAATGTGATATGCCTAAAATATTGCTTTATATTACTGCAAAGATAATTTGGCAGTTCCTATTTTGGAATACAGACTTCAACGAGAACCGCGCTCATGTGCATGTAGGTAAACGTAGTACAGAGCATTTGTGCAAGATATGGTTAGAGCCAGTGGTTGAGTTGGACAAACAGGGGGATCTAACAGATGCCCAAGCTAGAGAGGTGCTTGACATTGCAATAAAGTATCGCGAAAAGCTTCTACAGCAATGGAAACTCTTTAAGGAGGGTAAACGAATAAGAATTATAACGGTAAAGAAAACAAAATAGCGTATGTACAAGAAGGAAGGATATTGGGATGTAAAGCCAAAGATTAAGAGTCTTTCCTTTCCCAAAAGAGGAAAGTTTCAGGTAGATTTGCAGGACGGACGTTCTGTAACGATGCCTGTGTCTGCGTTTCCTTCATTGAAAAAAGTACCAGTCAAGGAGCGCAACAATTGGTATTTAATAGGTGGAGGTGTCACTTGGGATTCCTGTCCAGAGGTCATCCACATTGAGCAAATCCTGGGCAATTATCAGAATTATGCCCACGAGTTAGCATAATCATGGTAACATATTTAACTTCGAGTCGCTTAGCGATTCGGAGTTTTTTTTATTGTTTTTCTTGGAAGTTTCAATTATAATTCTTATCTTTGCTGTCGACTCAAGTAGCCTGTAAAGGGCGATTGTAGCATAAACGTGTAAATAAACAATGTCGGATATGAACGCAATGTCACTTAATCATCTATGGAGTTACTTGCAAGGACTTTCACTTACAGCCAGCAATCAACGTTGGTTGGCAAATCACTTGATAGAGGCCGCTGAGAGCGCCGAGTGCAAAAGTCAGAAAAAAGAACTTGTGTTTCCTAAAATCCCAAAAGATTATAAACCATCGGCTAGAGTTTTGGCCATGACATGTGGTCCATTGCCAAATAACTTTGATGTTGAAAAGGAACTCGATGAAATGTGGGAGGAGAGAGCACAATGAATGTTTTTCTTGACACGAATGTGGTTATTGATTTCATGGGTGAACGTGAAGGCTTTTTCAAAGAGGCTTCTACTTTACAAAATTGCGTGCTAAAAACAAAATGCCTATGCCTGAGAAACCTATTGAATCCCTAAAACTAAAGTTCATCCAGGAAGTGATGGCGGAAAATAGTTATGATGCACTTCAAGAATGGTTGGACATGCATGAAGAAGCCCGCTATGCCGCTTCAACATTCAGCGAAGAACCAGAGCTCATAGAATTTGGTAAAAACTATGAGGCATCAATAATAGAGGGGGTTACTAAAGCACGCAAAAAGATGGATACAAGTATTACATAGTACAGTCTTCGAGTCGTTAAGCGATTCGGAGTTTTTTATTGCTGTCTAAATACAATAATTCCTTAATGGGAAAACATAACGTATGGGTACTTTTACGCAACTGGCAATATATGCCTCTTTACTTAATCCTTCGTACGTTTTCTTGCCATCGAGGATGAGAACACTTGGATCCTTCTTACTTGGTAATTTTGCTATGCAACCCCAGTTTAAGGTTGTTACATTCTTGTCGTGATATATGTATTCTATCAAATCTCCGATGTTGAAATGATGTTTCTGCCTGAATCCTGACGGCATATAAACGAATTCCTTGAAGTCGCTGTCTTCTATGTATGGTTCTTCTGGCCAATGACAGAAAGCAGTGGCTGGTTCATCTCGGAAGGTTTTTTCTCTGGGAATCTCCTTGACGATGTAGCATAGCAGGTGCTCACGATTATGTTCAGTCCATTTCTGCATTTCCTTTTCTGCATCATCGAGATTATATAAAATAGCACGCTCTGTCATGTCTAAGGATTTGTCCTTTTCTAAAATCACTTTGTATAACTGGTAATAGTTGTGTATACGCATATCCTCATACGCATACTCTATTCCCCAGCATAAGGCAGCTGCTGTATCACTATCAAATGAAGTTGCACTATAGATGGCCATATCACGTTCCTCTTCAATAGTTGAGCAGCCAATATCATAATGATCATACACCTCTTTATCGTAATCTGCACAAATTGCAGGCATTACATCTACAAAGCAGGTATGGCTATCCCATTCTGTTTGCTCAGGATTGTCTTCGATATATTTTTTCAGCCATCCGCTGCCAGCATCGTATGCCAACGTTCTTTCTCCTAGGCTAATACCACAGTTATCCATATAGAGTTTTGTCAATAGCTTCATGGCATGTATTGGGTCCATCTTTCCCCCTTTATACACAAGCTTATAATAGGTTTTCATCGCTTTTTTTTCCTTAAAAAGACTTTCAACCTCATGATACGCCCTCTTCGAAAAGTTTATATATAACATTTCATCATAGTCAAGAACAAATGAGTATGCAGCCTTTCGTAGACCATCCTTTATTGTCTTCATCGGGTTGTACACATCGTTATACTTGTCGGCAATGTCAAAAAAGTCAGAATAACAGGCCCTCCAGAGATTCTCGAAAGCTTGATGCCCTCGCTTTCCACCCTCGCTGATAATCCCCAACAGCTCATACATCTTTTTAGAATTGATATTCTCCATATCAGGCTCTTCTTCCAACAGCTGCATGACACATGGCAAGATATAAGCCTTTACCCACTTTTGCAGAAGACTATGACCGCCTGGGTATTGGGTTGCATTGCCGTAGTATTTCAGGTATTCCTCATATCGATTGACAAGCGTGTCTTCCGTTCCGAAGAAGGCATAAGTATGTGCCTTATCGTAAGCTGTGATACCATGGAACTGATACTTTTCCATGATTTCATAATCATCACAAAGACATCCTGTAATTTCGAATTCCGTTTTGCCATCCTTCCTTGGATTGGTGAATTTATTAATGCCCAAATCCTGTCGCATAATCTGGCTGACATGGAATGCCGGGTTTACAAGAATCTTACGGAAACCATGCATCTGCTGAGCATACATGGCTCCCATCGAGGTGCCTATGATAACATCTGGATTTGTATCGTGACACAATTTGTTCAATTCCCTTAGTGCTCTTTTGGGCTCTAAGGGAATATCAGGAGAGATAACCATAGTATCAGTCAACTTTTCCCTCAGATAGTCAGCAGTCTTTGTCGCCCCAGAAGAGCCAAAGCCATGTAAAAATACGATTGTTTTCATATTATTTGTTTTTTATGTTAATACCCTTTTCTTTCAGCCAGGATATAAATTCATAATCCAGACTGTCGTTTACATTTACTGTGCATGGGGTCATTACGCCAGCAATCAATTTTATACTATACTTACAGACGAACTCTTTATAAAAATACGGAGCCCACATATCGTAATTGGTCCAATTCTCAAACAGAGTCTTGTATAATTCTACGTTTTCATTCTTTGATATTCTCATAATTTATACATTAATAATCATCATATTTTAATCGGTAGTTCCTTGAATCTTCCAACAACTCCCTAAGTTCCGACTCACGGATAATTAGTTTAACACCATCATCAAACACATCATATTCCATCCGAGTCAGGCACGCCGGTATTTCAATACTGCTAATGGCAGTGCCTTTAAACGCTTCAGTCTCTATGGTGCGTAATGATCTTGGCAACTTAACTTCCTTCAGAGATATGCAGTTCATAAAGGAACGCAATTCTATCTTTTCCACTTTTGGTGGTATAATAACCTCTTCCAACAACTTGCACTCGCTGAAGACATGATGCCCCATATATTTTACGGAATCAGGAATGGTGACACTCTTAAGATCCATACCATAGAAGGCGCCATTCATTATGGTTTTGACACCATTAGGAATCGTATAGTCCTCCACATCGCGGAATTGTGCATAATCAGCCTTGACGATAACACGACCGTATTCGGCATAGGTCACGCCAAACTCATCTGTCCACCCAGATTCGCTGATTGTCTTGATAAGCGATACACATTCATCTAAAGCATCGAGGATTGACGAAACCTTTCTGGTAACATTGATGACGTTTGGATAGTGCATCATATAAAACTCCCTATTTTCGGCATCCTTTCCGAATATCCCCCAGCAATGTGTATTCTTAGCACAATCATAGTCGCGGTTAAAGGCCAAATGCTCTTTCTCCTCGTTGGTGTACTTCTCCAAAAGTGCTTCCTCACATCTATATGAAGGATGCAAATCAGCATTGACACAAATCCGGTTATATCCTGCATAACGATGGATAAAGAAAGCACCGAGACCTTCTGAAATGAGGATATCAGGATGATACAGATGCATACCTTTACCCAATTTCTGTTCAGTATCAACATAGGAGTTGATGTCTATCTCAATGCAGATGACCTTCCACTCAGGAAAAGCGTCACTGAGCGCCTTTGTCGTTTCTTTTGTACATTGACTATTATAGTCAGGGATATACATTATCGTCTTTCTATTCATTTTCTTGAATATCGTTTCTGCACATTGTAGGGTTACCTACATAATTGTTGCTTAATCTTATTATTCACTTGCTCAAATGATACTGGCATATAGTTATTGTTGTCAACACCAACATCATATTGAGTGGGAAAGAGGTTACAGAGTCTGGAATTATCCAGACCAGTTTGCGCAGCGTTAGTATGAACATGCCCAAATAGTTGCCATGTATTTCTGTAGGCTCCACCAAAGCAGAGGAATGGATAATGGTTCAGATATATCCGCTGTCCTCCTATATTGATGAGCATCTGCATGGCTACATGCTCAAATCGAGAGAACCCCTTCCCTATGGTCTTCATGTCGTGATTTCCAAGGATGAGATAGATTCTGCCATTTAAACGCTCAAGCAGTCGGCTCCACTCTGCAGAACCACCCATAGCGAAGTCTCCCAGATGAAAGACAATGTCGTCTTTGCCAACTGTATTATTCCAATTAGTGATAAGCGCCTCATTCATCTCCTCGATATTTGTGAAGGGCCGATGGCAATACTTGATGATATTCCGATGTCCCCAATGGGTATCAGCAGTGAAGAATATCCTGTCACTCTTATTTAATACCAGTTGATCCTTTATCGTTTGAACCATCGTTTTACTATAACTCATCAACTTCACGTTTTTATAATCAGGGTAATTATTCTCAATTACCCTGACTATGTCATTATATTCTAGGGAGGGAACCTCGAGTTCACTGAAGAACTCGACATAAGGTCCCATTCCGTATCTACTCTCAATGTAAGAGAACTTAACGTCTTTAATAATCATACGAAACCGATTTTACGACATTCCTTTTTCTCGAACTTCTCACCATCGCAATAAGCATATAGACTATTTAGCCTGTTATTATCGTCACCATGGAGTACGGCATTGATGGCATAGTGACGCGCAATGTTTTCAATCTGTCCGCCACTAAAGTCATACTTAGATGCCAGTGCCATACTTTCATCCTCTGACAATGCAGGGATCATACTCTTCCATATACTGGCCCGTGCCTCCAAAGAGGGTTTGTTGAACTTGATCTTATAGAGGAATCTGCGTTCGAAGGCCTTGTCCATGTTCTGCTCTAGGTTCGTGGTGGCAATCATGATACCATCGAGGTTTTCCATCTCCTGAAGGATGATGTTTTGGATAGAATTCTCCATCTTGTCCACTGCATTCTCTGCACCTTCTCGACGTTTGCCAATGACAGCATCTGCCTCATTGAAAAGCAGAATTGGGGTTATCTTAGCATTCTGAGCCTGCTGGCGATAACGATCAAAGATGGCTTTGATGTTCTTCTCGCTCTCGCCTACCCAACAACTCTTCACTTCAGAGATGTTTACTTGCATGATGTCACGCCCTGTCTTACGCGCAAGTTGAAGAACGGTTTCCGTCTTACCTGTTCCAGGAGATCCATAGAACACACAAGCAAAGCCGCATCGCATTTTCTGTTCCTTCATGCGAGTACGTATATTCTTAAAGTTATCCTCAATGAGGAGGCCCTCCAGTTCATGTACCTGATGAACAGTCGCACCATCATAATAGAGAATCTTCTCTACAATATCCTTGCTGATGATGAAATCACTAACAGCCTTCTTAGTGGTCTTCGGCTTGTATCCCTTCAGCAGTTTCTTGATAGCAGAATCTGTCAGTCTGAAATGATTCTTATCCTCGAAACCATCCTCAAAACTGAATTCGATCAGTTTCTTTTTTTGCAGGCAATACCTGCCAGCTTCGAGGTCCTCTGCTAACTGATGTTTACTATTGTCGTCTTTCAACAAGAATGTGAGGTTATCAGTCTCAAGCACATCATGATTATGTATGTACAGATGGCGACAGAAATTCGTTAAAATCATCTCGTCATCAAAATCCAGATCTAGTTTTTTGACAACCTGAACATATTTCAACTCCTCATTTTCCGCAAAGAGCAGTTTGATTTCGTCGATCATAAATGCATAAGAGAGTTCATCTCTATAAAATGCATGAGTAAACTCATAGAATCTCTTCAGGAACTCCCTAATATCCTTACACTGATAAGACTCGCGTTCGTACTTGATGTCCTTAGATAGTGCTTCTATCACTTTCTTGGGGACAACATAATTGATTCTGTCATTGTAATCCGTCTTCTCTTTAAGGAAATGATTCTTGACGAGTTCATCAATCATAGGCTCATACTTCAGAATAGTCACCGCACGGCAGTCCAATATATCTGCAATGTCTGACAGATCTGTAGAATGGAATGCAGAACTACGTTCAACAAACAGAGCGAGGAACAATGCCTGAATATCCTTGATGCCTTGTTTTACTGCTAGATGATGAAGGTACGGATTAGCCTTCATAAAGAAAGACTCACTTAGTTTGCAATTTTCTGTTAACTGTACAATCTGCTCGATTGTTTCAATAGCGCACATGCTATTGATGTCTTCAAGTCTCAGGGCTTCCTGTCTCTTGACTTTCAGATTTCTCTTTCTAATTTTTCTTGTTCCCATATTGCTTATCTTTTTGGTTCTTGATGCAAAAATAACAACCAAAAACGTATGTCCCAAGCAATATTAGGCAATAGGTATGAAAGTAGTTTTTCGTGGTATGAAAAAAGGCGAGGCTATAAAATCCTCGCCAAAAACAGGGAAAACTAAGAAAATATCTTTTTTATCAATGGATACAAGAAAGTGACTCTATATCTTTCTGGATCTTTAAGTTCTGGTAGCTGCACATAATTCCATCCAGAGTACTCTTGCTCCACTTCGTCTTTATGACGATCTGTCACAACCCAGCATTCTTCCTCTTTGCGCATCACGCGACTTGTCTCCTCCATCTTCTTATACTGCTCTATCAGTTCTTTTGTAATACCACGTGCAAAGAAGGGGTCTTTTTTCCTTATTCTCAGCATAGAAATCGACGGCTTTTCTGTAGGCAAGACACATACCCTTTTATATCCTTCCAACTGTTTGCACAAAATAACAGCAGAAGAAATACCAACGACAACAGCAGGCTTTTCTATATCGCATAATTCCTTTAGTTTATGTAAGGCATCGAAAGGGTTAACTGGCAAGTTGGGTTGTATAACCTCCCAACCATCCAAATGATTATCCCTATCCCAAGTCCACCATCGAGATTCGGTATTCTTAAGGCGTGGAACTTCTTCCAACAATATCATTTTTTTGAGAGGCTTCCTTTTGGCGTGAGATGGAGCTGATAATACAGGACGAATGGAAAGGCCCATAAAGCAATCTTCTTTAGCGACGAATCCAAAGACCTTACGCTCTTCCGAATCACTTTCTTTAAATCTCAAAGTCCAAGCAGTTTGTTTATCACATCTAGTAGAAGACCAATATTTACCCAAATTTCGACTATTCTCGTGTTCGCCAGCTCTTTTAAGATAGCCTCGTGTCGGAAGGAACAATTTCTTTTCATGGGATCCTATAAACAGACACCCACTTGGCTTAGAAACCCAATACATTTTGCAATGCTCTATTAACTCTAAAAATTCTTCTTTTGTAGGTGTTCGCCAATTACCACCCCAATTGATACGAGCAACGTCATTATTCTCATCCAGAGTCTCGCCCTTTCCTTCAAAAGAATAATGATCCCAATCATAGCTATCGCTCTCAAATAAATCACCCCATCCATAATAGGAAGGATTATCAAGATTTTCATCAATATTATGAACTGCCCATAATGTCCCGTTGGGAAGTCCCAAATCTACATATTCGTGACCTGCTTCTGATGGGTGAGTATCATTTAAATCCTCAATAGGAGTATCTAACTTCTGTTTATATGTATACGTTCTAAGAACATCATCTCTTCTTTTATCATAGAGTTTCGCTAGAACTTTTTCAACATTTTTTGTTCCTATTGCCAAGGTGTTACAATTGTTTTTTGCTTCAAGCACAACTTTACCAGTTTTCTGATCGGTTGCTTTCAAATAATCAAGGTTGATAATATATGATCTGCCAGCTTCTACTAAATGATGGGGATAAGTTGTATTCTCTAATAATTTCAAATATTGTCCCTTTAAGAAACGTACATCTTTAATTGTTTCTCTAACAGCGCATATATCGGTATAGTTGTTAGTAGGTTTGATGAACATAATTTCATCCAAATCCAGAATGGAGATATTCCTCCCCTTATAAATCTCCATTCTGTTACCTATAATACGTACATTATCCATATCGATTACTTTTAGATATATAACTTGTCATCATGGTAGAGTTTGAAAGCTATAAAATTTTCCTTTTCGCTTCTTTCTTTGTCGAATCTGTACATTCCCAGATATTTAAGAGCGGACTCTGTGCTTAATCCTTCAGCTTGAGGATCATGGGGATCAAAGCATGAAAAAATAGCAACTCTCTGATGCTCATCTATACCAGTTCCTACATGCGAATTCTCCAAAGGTACTTTGGTCTCAATGCAATAACCCGATTCCTCCTTTATGTAAGCCAAAGACTCATAACAGATAACATCATAGCTTAATAAAGAAGACATGAGTTTACCTAATGCATCAGAATAGGTAATACATGGAGCCCAGTTGTGAGAGCCGTGACATATCTGGTCCATCAGAACACTCCAAAACAATTGTCCGAATAATGAAGTGCCTTGAGCAAACTCTTTACCTTGATTCAAATACTCCACGGGGAACTTCTTTTGATTAATAAGTACGGAATTGACTGCAACAGCCTCATCAAAAGATAAGAATTGGAAGCCTTCCCTTTTAATATTATGTAGAATTCCTTTTATACAATCATCCATGGAGTTATATTTCAATTTGAATTCAAAACAAGTATCACAAAGATCGATAACGACCTCTGCATCTGGAAGAACAACTAATTTCCTATGATCAGATGACTCTACGATATTTGCTTTTGAATTGTATCGATATATATTATCTGCAATCCTTGTTGAGAACCCAGGTTCTATTGTGTTACTCTTTGCAAGTTCGAGCAATTCTGATAAACAAACAGATTCTTTATCCTCGAACTGTTCCCAAGGATCAACTACACTATCATACTCAGCCAGTTTGCCAGAACTTGATTCATTTTTCATTCCTTCAGCACACTCAGCGAACATCTCATCGATACTAAATTCTTTATCTTCCATATTCTCATTTTTATATTAATACAATTATTTTCACGCCACGAAGGTACAAAGATTTAGTGTATTCTACTCCATCTAGCATGAAGAATGGTATGAAAGCCATCTATATGGGTATGAAAAGACCATTTGGGAGTTATACCTTTTATATACATGGCAAATATAGATAATAACAAGCAATCTAACAAATAAGTGTATTTCCACACATAGCTTATTTAACTAAAGTTTCGCAAGTGATGGCGCACCTGCATAATTTAACATAAAATAGGAATAAAAAAGGCTTCGAAGTTTGCTCAACTCACTGAAAATGAGTAACTTTACAATCGCCAAACAGTAAAGCACAAACTTAGAAGCCGTGAGCAAAGGTACAACAATTATTTCAGATTTGAGAAGCTTTTTCTCAGAAAATGAGAAAAACCGTGCAATTAATG
>JAEEGL016619327.1_pt1 | contig 10194 bp, 9 predicted proteins | sample 9134231 | NCBI WGS metagenome assembly JAEEGL01 (sample SAMN16246548, study PRJNA631951) | gut metagenome | biome: gut microbiome; feature: rumen; material: fiber-attached | host: Bos | place: Iran: Karaj | collected 2018-10
AGGCATCTGGCCGATCGCTACGAAAAGACCGTCAACCGGGATCTCGCGAACCTCTTTGGTATACTTGTCCTCGACGCGAACGGCACTGAGCTTCGGCTCGCCGACAAGCTCGGTTACATTTGCATTCAGGACGAACTCCACGTTGCCCTTTGCCTTCAGCTTTTCGACTTCCTTCACGTCCGCACGGAACGAATCGCGGCGATGGATCAGATACACCTTGTCGCACAGATCCGCCAGATACTGCGCATCCTCGATCGCGGTGTTGCCGCCGCCGGCCACAGCCGTGACCTTGCCGCGGTAGAACATGCCGTCGCAGGTCGCACAATAGCTGATGCCGCGTCCGACAAGCTCCTGCTCACGCTCAACGCCCAGCGGACTGTTCTTCGCACCCGTCGCAAGGATCACGGCTTTGCCCTCATGGACATCCTGATCCGTTGTCACTTTGAAGCCGTTTTCGTCCTTCTCGATCCGCTTGACGGTCTCGAAGCGAATGTCCGCGCCAAGATCGACCGCCTGCTCATAGAGCTTTGTCGCGTAATCAAAACCGGAAACCTTGTACAGGCCCGGATAATTTTCGATCTCGGGAGTGTTGACAATCTGTCCGCCGTAGGTAACAGCTTCAAGAACCAGCGCACTTTTTCCGCCGCGCACCGCATAGATCGCAGCCGTGAGGCCGGCCGTACCGGCTCCTACAATAATAATATCTGCCATGGTGCCTCCTGCCTTACGTTCCCTAAGCGATTACTTTACGGAAGCAACCCATGCCTTCAGCGCGGGCATCGGCTTGAAGCCGATCGACTGGGCTGCAACCTCGCCATTCTTGAAGATCAGCAGGGTCGGGATCGAAGCGACACCGTATTCACCGGCCAGATCCATCTCGTCGTCGACGTTGATCTTGCCGACTTTGATAACGCCTTCCTCGGCCATCTTGTCAATCAGCGGGCTCAGCATCTTGCAGGGACCGCACCAGCTTGCCCAGAAATCGATCAGGATCGGCTCCTGAGACTTCAGTACTTCATTTTCAAAATTTTCAGATGTGATGACGATCGGTTCCATGGATAAATCCTCCTATTAATCTTCTTTAAAGGCTCTCTGCCTTGTGTTGACCTCTTGCAAGCGCTCAGCTCTTCTCTTCGTTTTGTTCCCGAAGTGTCCAAAGGACAAGATACAGCAGGCGGTAGAGCTCCATCGCATCTTTCGGTTCAAGATGAATGCAGGCGCCCATCTGCATCGGGACATTGACGGCTTTCTCGCGAAGCGCCATGCCCTCATCCGTGATCGTAACAAGCAGATTGCGTTCATCTTCGTTGCTGCGGTGACGGCGGATCAGTCCTTTAGACTCGAGCTTCTTCAGGAGCGGTGTCAGCGTGCCCGAGTCAAGGTACAGGCACTCTCCGAGTGCTTTGACCGTTACCTCTTTTCGATCCCAGAGAATCATCATGGCGATGTACTGGGTGTAGGTCAGGTCCACCTCATCCAAAAACGGTTTGTAGCGGCGAACCACTTCCTTTGCGCACGCATACAGCGGAAAACAAAGCTGATTTTCGATTTTCAGACAATCAAACTCATGTCCATCCGGCATGTTCTCACCTCCCTTGCTTACAATTTGATTTTACACAATTTAATTGCATTTGTCAACACGGAGAATCAATTTTCTTTTTCAAAGTTCCGTTTGGTGTCAGCTCACACGACGTCTTTCCACTGCAAAGCGCGATGAATCTCGGAAGATGGGAAGAAACAAAAAAGGAACAGGTCGATGCCTGTTCCTTTTTACTTGCTTTATCATTCGTCATTCGCTTCCGACTCTTCCGCTTCCTCTTCTTCCTCCGCTTCCGCTGCCTTAACCGTACGGACGATGAGGATCGCTCCATAGACGATCGCCGCCGCCATGAGGATGATCAACAGCAGGTTGGTCAGCGCGAAGCGCTTTCCGCCTCGAACGGCCGCTTCAATGAAGGTTCCGAAATAGACGCAGGACGAAAACTCAAAGACCGAGAGGATCATCTGGACGATCGCGGTGACATCCGCCCTCGCCGCTTTCGGGATATCCTGCAGCTCCAGATTCCACGCTTTCGGATAGACCGCCAGCGCCGCGAGAATCACACCAAGGATCCCGCCGAGCACCAGCCGCGAGACTAGCGGTCTGCGGTCGGCATACTGCGCAAAGTTCAGATCCGGCTCGCCCCAGAACGAGAACGCTCGCGGGATCTTGTGGTCCAGCACGTCCCACTTCACGATGACGTGAACGGCCGCAAGCACCATCACCACGAGGCTCACCGCAAACAAGGCTACGGTAACGGTCTGCATGATCTTATACTGTTTGTTTGACATGGCTCTCCTTCGCTTTGCACGCGCTTACAGCGTCAGGTTCGTGAACGCGTTCAGATCCAGTCCGCTCTCTTCTCCTTTGTCGTAGGCATAATAGCCGGCCGAGGCGATCATCGCCGCGTTGTCGGTGCAAAGAATGAATTCCGGGCAGCAGAACTGAATCCCGCGTTTCTTGCATTCGTTTGCCAGTGTCTCGCGCAGCGGTTTATTCGCAGAAACACCGCCCGCGAGCGCCACGCGCCTCGCGCCGAAATCACGCGCCGCTTCCATGGTCTTGGTGACGAGCACTTCCACGACCGCAGCCTGGAAGGAGGCCGCGACGTCGTTCTGGTTGACCTCATGCCCCATCATCGCTTCCTGATTCAGGTAATTCAGCACGGCCGATTTCAGACCGCTGAAGCTGAAGTTGTATCCTTCCTCATCAAGGCAGGGACGCGGAAAATGGATCGCCTCAGGATTGCCGCTCTCGGCAGCCTTCTGGATCTTCGGGCCGCCGGGATAGCCGAGCCCGATCGCGCGGGCTACCTTGTCGAACGCTTCGCCGGCCGCATCATCGCGGGTCTTGCCGAGAATATGATAGTTCTTGTAATCATCGACCATGATCAGGTGCGTATGGCCGCCCGACACAACAAGGCAAAGGAACGGCGGTTCCCAATCCGGGTTCGTGATGTAGTTGGCCGCAATATGGCCCTTCAGATGATGCACCCCGAGAAGCGGTTTGTGCGTCGCATAGGCAAGTCCCTTCGCTTCGGAAAGCCCGACCAAAAGCGCACCGACAAGCCCGGGACCGTAGGTCACCGCGATCGCGTCGATATCGTCAAAGGTCATGTTGGCGGTTTTCAGCGCTTCGAGGATGACTCCGTCCACGGCCTCGATATGCTGTCTGGAGGCAATTTCGGGTACGACGCCTCCATAGATTTTGTGGATCGGCACCTGAGAGGCGATCACGTTCGACAAAACCTCCCGTCCGTTTCTGACAACGGCCGCAGCGGTCTCGTCACAGCTGGATTCAATGCCCAGAATCACCGGATATTTCTCCATGGTTTCTCCCTTACTCAAGTCCCGGAATTCACTCATCGGTATAGGTGAATTCACGGATCATGCGATCCTTTCCTACTTTGGTATTTTCAAACACCGCGGCGGCTGTCTCAAGATAGTCGCCGGGATTCGGCATAGCCGGTGAGAAATGCGTTAGCCAAAGCTCTTGAACGCCGGCTTTTTTCGCCATCAGCGCGGCCTCCGAGTAGCTCATGTGCTTGTGTTCCTTGGCTTTCATCTCTTTGTCCGGCTCACCGTACATGCCCTCGCAGATAAACAGGTCGGAGCCTTCCGCGAGGCGCACGATCGAATCGGTCGGGCGGGAATCGGTCGCGTACGTGACCTTGATGCCCTTTCGCTCCTCCGCCAGCACCATGTCCGGGGTGTAGAGCGTTCCGTCCGCTCCGACAGCGTTTTCGCCGCGCTGCAGCACGCGCCAGAACTCGAGCGGGATCCCCGCCTCCTTCGCGCGTACCGGGTCAAAGCGCGGACGGCGCCTCACCTCGACCGAGTACGAGACGCAGGGCACGCCGTGATTGGCGCGGCAGCACTTCACGACCATGCCGCCGAGCTCCATCTCGGTCTGTTCATCGATCATCTCCGGCGTCAGCTCCATCGTGCGGACCTCGAACGGAAGCCCGGGCGCGATGATCATCAAGCCTTCCACGACCTTTCGAAGCCCTTTCGGCCCGATCAGCGTCACCGGCTCCGTGCGCTCGCAGTTGCCGATCGTCAACAGCAGTCCGGGGAGCCCGCTGATATGGTCCGCATGGTAGTGGGTAAAGAGGATGTAGTCGATATCCTTGAAGCTCCAGCCCGTGCGGCGCATCGTGATCTGTGTGCCCTCGCCGCAGTCGATCAGGATCGAGTGACCTCCGAACCGAATCAGACAGGAGGTCAGAAAGCGGTTTGGCAGCGGCAGCATGCCGCCGGTCCCCAAAAGACAGACATCAAACATGACAGACCTCCTTTCTGATACGTTTCTGAAATGTGTTTTGTAACAGTTTGCTCGTTCTCAGCCCATCGTGACCGCACCGATCGCAGCCATCTTGCGGCGCAGCTCATCCGCAGCTTCCTGAACTTCGGAAGCTTCAAGCGTGCGCTCCTTCGAGCTGAAGGTAAAGCGGATCGTAACGCTCTTCTTCATCGTGAGCGCTGCATCCTTGTAAATGCCGATCAGGCTGTAATCCGTCATCAGCGGGCTCGGGTTGTCCTCGATCACCTTGACAAAGGCGCTGTAGGGAACCTCAGAACCGACGATGAACGTAATATCGTTCGTAGAGGACGGGAAGCGGCTCGGCTCATCGAACTTCAGCTCTTCACCCTTCATCGGGTAGATCGCGTCAAGGTTGATCTCCAGCGCAACGGCCGCAGCCTTCTTCTCGATCTGCTGCATGACCGTCGGATGAACGACCGCGATCGTGCCGATGTCCTTGCCGCCTACGCTTACCGCAAACGCATTGTACGGATGCTGCCACTCACGGGCATCCTTGTCCTCGATGCGGCGGTACTCGAAGGAAACGCCGCGCAGCAGACGGCCGATCGATTCGGTGATCTCCTTCGCCTTGGCGACCATCGCACCCTCATCGGACTTGCGGCCGTACAGCACGCAGCCCAGGTGCTTCTCTTCCTTGCCGAGGTTCTTCTCATCGATGCCGGTGATAACGCTGCCGATCTCAAATACGCTGTAGGAAGGCGCGTAGCCGCGGTTCTTCAGGCAGACGCACAGGAGCGAGGGGATCATCTCCGCACGGATCGTATCGATATCGGGCGATACGGAATTCGTCAGATGCAGGTAACCGGTGTTGGAAAGGCCAAGCTCCGCCAGGCGCTTACCATCGTTCCAAACGTAGGTATGAACCTCATGGCCGCCGAAGGTGTAAGCCATCAGATCCTTCACGTTGCGGTGCAGCATGTGCTCCGGCGTGAACTTCATCGGATGCAGCGCGACCTTCGCGGTCTTGATCTCAAAGTTGTCGTATCCGTAGATACGGGTGATCTCTTCAATGATGTCCGCCTTGATCGAGACATCCTTCGTGGCACGGTAAGACGGTACCTTGACAATGAGCTTTTCACCGTCGCGGCTGAGTCCAAAGCCCAGATCCGTCAGGGTCTTGGTGATGCGCTCCTCGGAAATGTCAATGCCGGTCATGCGGTCAACATAGGCCTTGTCAAAGGTGATGACGCGCTCCGGATAATGCTTAACATAGCGGTCGGAGAGGCAGCTGATGACCTCGACGTTCGCATCGATGCCCTGCAGCAGGTACAGGAAACGAGCGATCGCGGTGGAGGTCATTTCCGGATCGAGGGTCTTCTCATAGCGCATCGACGCATCGGTTCTCAGACCGAGCATCTGGCTCGATTTACGAACGCTGACCGCGTCAAAGTTGGCGCTCTCCAGCAGGAGCGAGTCGGTATCGTCAACGATTTCGGAAGCAAGGCCGCCCATGATACCGGCTACAGCAACCGGTTCACCGTGCGACTTGATCATCAGGGTCTCCGGACGGATCGCACGCTCTTTGCCATCGAGGGTAACGAAGGTCGGATTGTCCGTGTGACCGACTTCGATCGCATTGACGCGCTTGTAATCGAATGCATGCATCGGCTGGCCCATCTCGAGCATCAGATAGTTCGTCAAATCGGCCAGCAGGTTGATGCCGCGCATACCGCAGCGGTACAGACGGATCTGCATGTTCATCGGGGAGACAGACGTCTTGATGTTGCGAACCGCAAGACCCGAATAACGATAGCAAAGCTCCGGATCCTCGATCGTGATCGGGATCTCCGGCAGGTCTTTGTAGACATCCAGCGGAGCGGTTTCCATCGGCTGGAGCTTGCGGCCGGAAAGCGCCGCGATCTCGCGCGCGATTCCGTAGTGACCCCAGAGGTCAGGACGGTTGGTCAGGGATTTATTGTCGACCTCGAAGACCGTGTCCTCGATTTCGTAAATATCTTTCAGATCGGTGCCGACCGTAAGATCCGCAGGCAGCTCCCACAGACCGCTATGGTCATCAGACACGCCCAGTTCCTTCTGCGAGCAGCACATGCCCTCGGAGAGGTAGCCGGCCAGAGGCTTGGCTTCGATCTTCATGCCGCCGGCGCTTCCGCCGACCTTGCAAAGCGGAACCTTGATGCCAACGCGTGCATTCGGAGCGCCGCAGACAACGTCATACAGACGGTCGCCGCCATCCACCTTCAACAGGTGCAGCTTTTTGGAATTCGGATGAGGCTCGCAGGAGAGGATCTCACCGACAACAACGTTCTGAATGTCACGGCCGACATGCTCGGTGCCTTCAACTTCAGCCGTGCCAAGGGTAAATTTATGAATCAGCTCGTCAAGATCGATCCCGTCGAGGTTGACGAAGTCACGAATCCAGTTCATGGATAAAAACATGGCAGTTATTCCTCCTTTTTCCTCAGGATCACATCTTGCAGAACTGATCCAGCGCCTTCAGATTGCCGCTGTTCAGGTAACGGATATCGTCAATGCCGAACTTCATCATCGCCAGACGTGTCAGACCGAGACCGAACGCGAAGCCGGTGTACTCTTCCGGATCGATGCCGCCCATCCTCAAAACGTTCGGATGGATCATGCCGCAGGGGCAAAGCTCGATCCAGCCGCCGTGCTTACAGGTCTGGCAGCCGGTGCCGCCGCAGAACGGGCACTGAATATCAAGCTCAAATCCGGGCTCGGTGAACGGGAAGAAACCGGGACGAAGGCGAACCGTGATCGGCTTCTGGAAGACTTCGGAAAGCATGGTCTCCATGAAATAGATCAGGTTGGAGATCGAGATATCCTTGTCGACCATGACGCCTTCCATCTGGAAGAACGTCGTTTCGTGGCTCGCGTCGAGCGCTTCGTTACGGAAGCAGCGGCCCGGGAAGATCGCCTTGCAGGGCGCGCCGTACTTCGTCAGGATGAAGTTCTGCGCCGCGCTGGTGTGCGTTTTCAGGATCTGGCCGTTGTCAAGATAGTAGGTATCCTGCATGTCACGGGCCGGATGATGCTTGGGGATGTTGACCGCTTCGAAGTTCTCAAACTCGGTGACAAACTCCTTGTAATCCTCAACCGCGAAGCCCATGCTCGCGAAGATCTCTTCGAGTTCGCGCTGCACGAGCGTGATCGGATGGAGCGTGCCAACTGACGGATCGCACGGAAGGGAAATATCGTATCGCTCGTCGGTTTTCAGCTTAAACTTTTCCATCTCTGCCGCAATACTCTTCTGGCGTTCTTCGATGCGGGCCTGCACCTCATTCTTCAGTTCGTTGATCATGCGGCCGCGCTCTTTTTTCTCCTCGGCCGATACATTTTTCAGGCCCTTCAAAAGTTCGGTCACACAGCCTTTTTTACCCAGGTAAGAGACACGGACACGTTCGATATCTTCTGTGTTTTTCGCCTCTTCCACTTCCTTCGTGAACTGCTGTCTCAGCTCGTCGAATTGTGCGTTCACTTTTTCTTTCCTCCTGTAAGTACAGTTTGCCGCGGCCGCGAAACAACTATTTCTTTCACAGACCGACATAAAAAACCCGTCCAACCAGCGTTGGACGGGATCATTCCGTGGTACCACCAAACTTCAGGCCGCCTTTCATTCCGCACAAGGCATCTTGCCCCGCGCATCAGCGTCCCCTCGTTTTGCGCCTTAATGCGGACGCCTACAGCCCCGCTCGCCGTTTTGTCAAAACGACTCACCGGGCAGCTCCCATGGTGAAACTTCTGTCTGAATCAGCAGCGCTGGCTTACAGCCCAAGGCCCGCGCTCTCTGGATGCCTTCCATTCAAAACATACTTTCCATGTTCACAGCCGATAACTCAAGTATTTTATCATTTTGCCCGCACAGTGTCAAGGGGAAGAGCGACATCCCAATCAGTTGAGAAAAGCATCGGACACGCGGGGGCATATAGGTTTTCTTACTTGCCCACAGGCTTGCCCACAGGCTTGCCCACAGGCTTGCCCACAGTCTTGCCCACAGACTTGTCCATAGACTTCTCCATCGCGCTTTCAAACTCTTTTTTCACCTCTTCACTGATGTCGGTATTCCTTCCGAAGAAGCGAGCAAAGAGACGCTTTTTGACTTTTTCCTCCACCGATCTCATTAACTCCTCCGTGTCGAGAACATGAACTTTCCAGTCGGATCCGTATTTGGACTCCTCGGACTCTTCGGGCTCTTCGGGCTCTTCGTGCTCTTCGGGTTCTTCGGGTTCTTCGGGCTCTTCGGGCTCTTCGTGCTCTTCGGGTTCCTCAGGCTCTTCGGGGTTCTCCTCTTCTTTTGCGACTTCCGCTTTCTCTGTTTCAAAAAGCTTTGCGGCTTCCTGTCGGTCCAGCTCCCGCTGCTTGATGACTGCCGCAAAAAGTCGTTTGATGTCCTTTTCATCCATAAACGGATAAAGGGCATCTATGTTCACATTTTCTGCTCGCCCCTCGAGGAAAAGATCCACCAGTGTGGTAAAGAAATCCGGCGAGGCAAACGGCGCTAAAGGCTCAAAAGGAATTTTCCTGTCCAGTAAATCATAGAGAATGACATCCACTTCGTCCTGCCCGATAAAGGGTGCCAGTTTTAAAAGCAGACGCATGTTCTCTTCATGATCATTTTTCGCGCCCTCAATCGCTTCTTTTGCCAATGCTTTCAATTCTTCGTCTCCCAGAAACGGGAGCATTCTGTCAATATTCAGATCCTTAATCGTCATAACGGATTCTCCTTCTTATTTTGAGTACGGTTTCCCGGAAAGATGCTCTGCTCCGCCTTTGAATGATCCAAGCACAGCAGATCTTCAAAGGTGGTATGAAAAAGCTCTGTCAGCATAATCAGATTTTCGATGCTCGGCGCAGCGATCCCTTTCTCCCACTTGGACACGGATTGTCTGGACAGGAACAGGGCCTCCGCCAGATCGTCCTGCGTCATCCCGTTGGCCTTCCGATATGACGCAATTCTTGCTCCGATTTTTCGTAAATTGAGCACCTTTTCACCTCCTTTCCGAAGCTTCTGTCTGTATTATAAAAAAACAACCAGGGGATGTCACGCACCCCCTGGTTGCAGAATCAATTCTTCGATTTATTACAGATGAAGTCTTACGAATTTTTTCTTGCCTCGCTTCACGACGATGCCTTCGCCTTCGAAAGCAGCCATCGGATAAACGGCCTTGACGTCAGTCACCTTTTCGCCGCCGATTTCCACACCGCCCTGTTCCACATTGCGACGCGCCTCGGAACGAGTGGTGCTCAGGCCGGCCTTCACGACCATCGTGACGACATCCATCTGGCCGTCTCTAAAGTCCGCTTCGGTAACGGTTTCTTCCGGCATGTTGGCCGCATTTTCTCCGCCGCCGAAAAGCGTGCGGCTGGCTTTCAAGGCCTTCTGGGCTTCTTCTTCGCCGTGGACCATCTTGGTCAGCTCGAACGCAAGGATCTCCTTTGCCTCGTTGATCTTGCTGTCCTTCCACTCAGCCATCTCATCAAGCTTCTCGAGCGGAATAAAGGTCAGCATGCGCAGGCACTTCATAACATCGGCATCGCCGACATTGCGCCAATACTGGAAGAAATCGAACGGCGAGGTCTTGTTCGGATCAAGCCAGACCGCGTTGCCGGCGGTCTTGCCCATCTTCTTGCCCTGCGAGTCGGTCAGGAGCGTGATCGTCATCGCGTGAGCATCCTTGCCCAGCTTGCGGCGGATCAGCTCGGTGCCGGCAAGCATGTTCGACCACTGGTCATCGCCGCCGAACTCCATGTTGCAGTCATAGTGCTGGAACAGGTAGTAGAAATCGTACGCCTGCATCAGCATGTAGTTGAACTCAAAGAAGGAAAGGCCCTTCTCCATGCGCTGCTTGTAGCAC
>JAEEGL016649648.1_pt1 | contig 10194 bp, 24 predicted proteins | sample 9134231 | NCBI WGS metagenome assembly JAEEGL01 (sample SAMN16246548, study PRJNA631951) | gut metagenome | biome: gut microbiome; feature: rumen; material: fiber-attached | host: Bos | place: Iran: Karaj | collected 2018-10
CTTTTCGCCGATGGAATCCGTCAACTTCTTCAGGTGGATCTTCAGGCCGGTTTTTGTGGTTGCCGCGATGGACGGATATGCGCGGTCAATCCATTTCTTCGCAAACTCCGCAACGGTTGGCACGGAAAGAAGCGCCTGTTTTTCAAGGCGCTTGTATTCCTTGCGGAGTTCCAGGCACTCGTCCTCGTCCAGGGAGTAAAACCACTGATCTTTGTACCGACAGACGAAGTATCCGTCCGGGCGCCGCTTCAGGCGCTGTTTTTTCTGGCGCGGCATCAGACCTTTTCCTCAAAGATATATCCGCAGTCATTGCAATGGAAAGAATGCTTTTTCTTGCTGTTGAGAGCTCCGGCAGCCGCTCCAAGCGGGCCGAGAAGCGCACCGCCGATCAGACCCTTTGTGATGGATACCTTCTTTTTTTCAGAAACTTCCTCAACATTTGTGCTCTTGCACTTCGGGCATTTCAGATAACGTCCCATAATCGCACCTCCTTTCTACTGATTTTCTGCCTCCTCTATGGTTCTTTGGTTATAAAAATCATCATGCTCCAGGTGATTCAATTCGTGAGCAAACGCTTCGCGCTTTGCGGATGGAGACAGCTGATCATTGATATAGATATTCGGGAAGTCGCTCCCGTCCCTGGTCAGCTTCACACAGCCGAGGACATCCCCTGGGAAATTTACAACGCGCACGGCATATTCTCCTTCCAGCAGTTTCATGGGTCGTCCTCCGGCTCCAGGGCTTTCAGCATGGCGGCAGCCGCGCGGATGTGCTCCGGCGTGGCCTTGCGCGCAGCGTAAAACAGGGCGCGGGTGTTCGGATCGCGGCGCATCTGTTCACGGAAGGCCATTACATCGTCTTGTTCTTCTTTCATGTCCGACCGGCCCAGGAGCTGATCCACTGTCACATCCAGCGCGTCGGCGATCCTGGACAGGGCCTGTGCGCCCGGTTCTACCTTTCCTGATTCGTATTTGGCGATGGTCACGCGGTTCAGGGAAGCAAGCTCCGCAAGCTGATCCTGACTCATTCCTGCGTCTTTGCGGAGATCGCGAATCCGTGCGCCTGTATCAAAATATGCCATTTTCCGATTCCTCACTTTCATTTTCTATTGTAGCAAAGCAGGAACAAAAATAAAATAGCATAAAAGTTACAAAAAATAAATAAAAGGGGTTGCATTTTTGCAGCCATCGTGCTACAATAACATCGTAGCAAGTAGGCAACAACTGAAAGGAGGGGACGATGATGGAGAACAGGCTTCGGAAGCTCCGGAAGGACGCGGGGCTGACGCAGGTGCGGCTGGCTGAAGAGGCCAGGATTTCCCGCTCTGTGATCGCCCGTTTTGAAACCGGCCGGACGGAGCTTTCAACCAAGAATCTGATGAAGATTGCCGGGGCGCTGGGCTGTAGCATGGAGGCAATCGTCAACGGAGGGAAAGCTGATGGAGCGGCTTCTTAGTGTGCAGGATCTGATGGAGAGGTACCAGTGCTCCAGGCAAACAGCTGTGCGGTACATGCAGAAGATGGAGCACATGGAAAGGCCGTACATGGTCCGGGCCAGCGTGCTTGAAGCATGGGAGCGTGAGCGCACGGTGAAGCCGCCGGAGGTGATCCGGGCGGAGATGATGAGGGCAAAACTACAGCGCCGTATGGCGTGAGAAGGAGGGCAAACACAATGTGGAACAGCGGAGCGGGATATGACGTCCTGGGGCAGAACGTGAGCGCGATGATCGAGGCGCGGAATGCCCGGGAATGGGAGGAACAAAGCAGAGAGCCAAAGATTGATATCTGCGGTGTGAATTCTGAGCTTGGTTATGCATGGGATGCGCTGGAGAAGGGTTATAACAGGCTTTCTGAGGCTTGCGGACTGGCTGAAGGTGCTCCGATGGAGTACAGGATTCAGAGCGTGCTGAACAGGCTGGAGGATCTGCAGAATGAGATCCGTGCGCTGCAGAAGGAGGTCAAAATTGCATGAGCTATGGATACTTCCAGGCCAGTACGGGAAAGGCTCACTGGCGGCGGATGACGATCCTGGAGCGGATGCGGCTGCGGAGGCGGCGCAAACAGATGGATGACCTGTCCATGGTGCGGACATAAAAAAGCGCCTTCCCGGGGCTACGGGTCGGCGCGAATGTTGAGGGCAAACACAACATCCATACGTGAATTATAGCACGTTTTGGAAATAATCACAAGGGGGAATTACCAATGAGCGAAGCGAGAGTGCTTGAAGAGGAACTGAATGTTTTTGAGGAGGTTGCGGTTCTGGATGATGCGAGTGCGGAGATTGTTCTCCGGCAGCTGAAAGACGCAGAGGATCAGTACGACCGGATGAAAGCCTGGTATGACCAGCAGATCCAGAAGCTGAAGGATATCCGTGATCTTACGCGGACCTGGGCTGAAACTTGTCTGCGGCCTTATATGGACATGGTTCCGGCGACCGGAAAGAAGATCCGCACTTATGAGATGCCTGGCGGAACGATGAAACTGGCGCATCAGGACCCTGAATACAAGGTTGAGGATGCGGAGCTGGTTCCATGGCTGAAGAAGAACAAGCTGGATAAGTTTGTTGAGGTCAAGGAAGAAGCGAAGTGGGGCGATCTTAAAGAAACGCTGAAGGATGACAAGAAGAAGGTCCGCATGGTTGAGGCCGAGGATGGAACGCTGCAGGTGGTAACTGCGGAGGGGGAGATCATTCCCGGCATTAAAGCGATCCCGCGGGAAGACAAATTTACTGTGAAGGTCAAGTAAGAGGAGGGCAAACACAATGGCAAATATTTATGCGGAGCTGGCAAAGATCCAGCGGGAGCTGAAGGCTCCAAAGAACCTTTTTAACAAGTTCGGGCAGTATTACTACCGCAATGCGGAGGGCATTCTGGAGGCCGTGAAGCCGTTGCTTGGCAATATGGCTCTGATTATCAGTGATGAGCCGGTCCTGGTCGGTGAGCGGTTCTATATCAAGGCAACGGTTACGCTTACGAATGGGGATGAGAGTGTTTCCGCTGTTGCTTATGCCCGTGAAGATGAAACCAAGAAGGGTATGGATGGATGCCAGATTACCGGGGCTTGCAGTTCCTACGCGAGGAAATATGCGCTGAATGCGTTGTTGATGATCGATGATTCCAAGGACAGCGATGATGATTCGCTTTCTCCGAAGAATCCTGAGAACGATCTGAAGAAGCAACAGGTTCAGAGTGCTAACGTGAGGCCGCAGGCCGCAGCACAGCAGGCCTCTGTAAGCACGGTGAATAAAATCCCTGTTCCTCAGGCTAAAGCGCCTGAAAAGGCCCCTGAACAGCCTGAAACGCCTGGCGGATTCATCAAGAGGAGGCTGAAGGAGATCACGCCGGAGCTGATTGACGGATTCAACTTTGTGAACGCGCGGAAGGCGCTGATTGCTGGCGGAGTGATCGAGGATGTGCCGAGCGCGGTAATCAAGATGGACCAGGCGAAGGCGTTGATTGACGCGATCCTCAACAACTTCCGCAGGCCGGAGGCGAGCTGATGGACGGGCGGCTGCGTGAACCGCTCCGGCTCTCCGGTGGTGAGTGGATTGTTTCATTCACCACCCGGGGAGACGCCGGGAAATTGTATGACATGCTGAAGGACGTTGATGTTGAGGTCGAGATCAAGAAGCGCAGTCCAAAGCGGAGCCGTGACGCGAATGCGATGTGCTGGGCGATGTGCTCCGATATCGGAAACGCGCTGCGGCCTCCTCTTCCGAAGGAGGAAGTGTACCGGCGGGCGATCCGGGAGGTCGGCGAGTATGAGCCACTGCCGATCCGGGAGGATGCGGTGGAAACGTTCCAGAGGCGCTGGGCTGAGAAAGGAACTGGATGGTTTGCGGAGATCATTGATGACAGCAAACTTCCTGGTTACAAGCTTGTTTTTGCCTACTACGGAAGTTCAACCTATGACTCCGCGACCATGGCCCGGCTGATCGATTTTCTGGTGGACGATGCCCGACAAATGGGCCTGAGTATTCCGGCAAGCAAGGAACAGGAGGAAGCGCTGAAAGCATGGGGAGCAAAATAACTCGCCTACTATGCAAATAGGTATAAGGAGAAATGATATGAGCCTTGGGCAAATAACAATGACATCGGACGGTGATCTGCTGACGAAGCTGGATATTGCGATTAACCGATTGAGAGCCTTTGAGCCGGAGGAAGGTTATTATGTCGCATTCAGTGGTGGAAAGGATAGCCAATGTATATATCATCTTTGCGAAATGGCGGGCGTGAAGTTTGATGCGCATTACAACGTGACGAGTGTTGATCCGCCTGAACTGATCCGGTTTATCAAGAAAAATTATCCTGATGTTATTTGGGAATATCCGAGGGATAAGGACGGCAATGTTGTCACGATGTGGAATCTGATTCCGCGCAAACAAATGCCTCCAACGAGGCTGGCCAGGTACTGCTGCGAATGGTTTAAGGAGAGCAGCGGAAAGGGCCGGGTTACGGTTACAGGAGTTCGCTGGGCTGAGAGTGCGAACAGGGCAAACAATCAGGTGGTTGCCGTTTTCTTCGGAAAGGCGAAAAGCACAAAGAAATATGCGGATGAGAACGGAGTGGAATACAAGGTAAACAAAAGAGGATCTATTGTCCTGAATGATGACAATGATGAGGCCAGGAGAATGGTCGAGCATTGTTTCCGGACGCAGAAAACCCTTGTGAATCCTATTGTTGACTGGACGGAGGAAGATGTCTGGGAATTTCTGAATGGGGGGGGGGTATCCGCACTGCGAGCTGTATGACAAGGGTAAGAAACGGCTTGGCTGCATAGGTTGTCCGATGAGTACAGCAGCAGCAGCAGAGCTGGAAGAATATCCGAAGTACAAGCAAAACTATCTTAAAGCCTTTGAAAGGATGCTTGAAAACAACAGGAAGAAAGGGATTGCATGCAGCTGGAACACAGCCGATGAAGTTTACAGATGGTGGCTGCAGCTTGATAAGGACGAATCTGGAAACAGTCCAGATGATATGGAAGATGAGCAGTAAATCGATTTTGCAGGATGAACGGAAATGCTTTGTGACCGGGTATGAGGGGCATCTGGACAGGCATCACGTGTATCACGGACCGCGGAGAAAGGCCAGCGAAAAGTGGGGCTGCTGGGTGTGGCTCCGGCATGACATTCACATGGAGCTGCACCAGCAGAACCCGGCGCTGGATCTGATGATTAAGCGGGCCTGTCAGGAACGCTTTGAAGAGATCTATAGCCATGATGAATTTATGGCGGTATTCGGGAAGAATTATTTATGAAAGGGTGAACGGAATGAAGCTGAGACAGTGGGAGAAGGTCCTTAAATATCTGGACGATTTCGGATCGATAACTCCGCTGGAAGCGCTTGCGGATCTGGGGATTATGCGGCTTGGCGCGCGGATCTATGATCTGCGGAAAAAGGGCTACGCGATCATACGGGAGACGGAGAAATCCAGAAACAGGTACGGAGATCCGGTCCGTTATGCGCGGTACAGAATGGCGGCGTGATTATGAGCTGCGGAGAATGCGGAAACAGCCGTGGAAGCGGTGATGGCATGGTTTACTGCCGTTTGTATGGGATCTATATCCGAAGCGATTACAGCGGGTGTAAATACAAAAGAGAGGGGGACTTGAGTGAGCAAGTACGGAAACCGGAAGGTTACGACACCGGACGGCACGTTTGACAGCGTGAAGGAGTACAGCAGATGGCAGGAACTGAAGCTGCTCCAGCGCGCGGGAGAAATCCATGACTTGCAGCGTCAGGTTCCCTTTGTGCTGATTCCGAAGCAGAAAGATGAGTGCGGGAAGGTCGTTGAGCGTGAACTGAAATATATTGCGGATTTTGTTTACCTGGCGAATGACGGAACCGGATGGCATCGCGTTGTGTAGGATGTGAAGGGGCTTAAAACAGAGGTTTACCGCATCAAGAAGAAACTGATGCTGTACCGGAACGGAATCAAAATACAGGAGGTTTGAGGGCAAATGGAACGGCCTGAAGGGTATAGCCCGAAGAGGGTCTGGCTGAAGGAAGAGGAGTGCGACCGGCTGAACCGCAGCGAGTTTGAGGCGGTGCGGTGCCTCCTGGGTGCTGTGAGCTATACGGCTCACGCGAACGAAGATCTGCAGGAGCGGATGGAAACCATCCCATATGCGAAGCAGAGGATGGCAATGATCCTGGGCGGACTCCGGGCGATTGCGGATGATGTGATTGGCACAGTTCCGCGCGGGCAGTGTAAGCAGCTGCGGAATACGATGCAGGACATGGAAATGCGGATGGTTCCGAAGGCGATGGGCATGAGCCAGAACGTGATCCTGGAGAAGGATATTGCGAAGGGGCTTGTGGATGCCGCGATGGAAAAATGCCATGGATGTGTGGAAGGTCCTGAGGAAGGAATGAAATGCCCGATTTACAAGGTGCTGGAGATGTTCCTGCCGCTGGACAGTTATGAAAACGGGATGTTATGCCCGTACAGCATGAGCGAATGGAAAGAATAAGGAGGAGAGAACTTGATTGACGCAGCAATGGACTACAGCACCGGAATGTTTACAATTGCCATGCTTGCGGAGAAGTATGGGGTGAGCACGGGAAAGATGTACTACACTCTCCGGGATGCCGGGTGCGTATTCTCGCATAAACGAAGGAAAGAGCCTTCTCCGGAAGAGTGGGAACACAGATCCAGAGCGCAGAAGGGGAAGATCCTTTCTGAAGCTCAAAGGAAGCTGATCAGCGAGAGAAACTCCTGCAACTTCAACGGGCTGAACGGATACGGCCACACAAAGAACCATAACATGGGATATGTCCTGGCCTATGTGCCGAAACATCCGAAGGCTCACAAGGATGGATATGTGATGCTTCACACGGTTTTGATGGAGAGGCATATCGGCCGATACCTGGAACCGAACGAGGTTGTACATCATATCAACCATGACAGGAAAGACAACCGGCTGGAAAACCTGGAACTGATGGACAAAAAAGAGCATATGAAAATGCACATGACCGAAAGGCATGAAAAAAGGAGGAATGACTTATCAATCGCCTGACTATTATCGGAAATTTGACGAAAGACCCGGAGCTGCGGACAACGCAGAGCGGGATCAGCGTGTGCACGTTCACGGTGGCGGTGAACCGCCGGAAGACGCAGAACCAGCAGCAGCCGGAGGCTGATTTCTTCCGAGTGAGCGCCTGGCGGGAACTTGGCGAGAACTGCGGAAAATGGCTGATCAAAGGAAAGAAGGTTGCCGTTGTCGGGCCGGTGAGCGTTTCCACGTATCAGGGGCAGGACGGCAAGACCTACGCGAACCTGGAAGTCACCGCGCAGGACGTGGAGTTCCTTTCCCCGGCCGGGCAGACGGAGAGCGCTCCGCAGGCGGCTCCGCAGCAGGCGCAGCAGACGGAGATGCCGATTGCCGGGGGCTTTACGGCGGTCGAAACAGACGAACTCCCTTTTGATTGACGGGTTAGCCTTCCCGGGTCAAAAAGGCATGAAGTTATGGAAGAATGGAAAGATATACCTGGTTATGAAGGTCTGTATCAAGCATCAACATTTGGAAGAATAAGAACCTGTGAAGGTAAAGTCACAAGCAGCGCAAGGTTTCCGCATCGTGTATGGAAACAACGCGTAATGAAACAAAAGCTGTGCAAAAACAGCAAAGGCCGGTTTGATTGCCGTGTTGAGTTGTGGAATGGGAACACGCACAGAACGTGGCTTGTTTCGAGGCTTGTTGCTATAACGTGGTGTGATGGATATCGCGATGGGTGGACAGTAAACCATATAAACGGCGATTCGCTGGACAACCGATCAGAAAACCTTGAATGGCTTTCGCATGGTGACAATATCCGCCACGGATTTGCAAATGGGTTGTATCCGCAGGCAAAGGGAACAAGTGATTATTCTTACATGGATGCTTGATCAAATGAGGGCAAACACATCAGAAAAGAGGGAAAGCAATGCCAAACAGGATCATTAAAGAGAGCATCTGCACCAGCGAGAACATTGATCAGCTGACGGAATTCCAGGAGGTTTTCTTTTACAGGCTGATGGTCAATTGCGATGATTTCGGGCGGTTTGACGCGAGGCCGAAACTGCTTTCTTCCAGACTGTTTCCGCTGCGGGACATTTCAACGGATACGGTGATAGAGACGCTGGATGCGCTGCGGGCTGCTGACCTGATCGTTGTTTATGAGGTCAATGATCATCCGTATCTGCAGATGAAAACATGGGACAAGCATCAGCAGGCAAGGGCTACCAAGAGCAAGTATCCGTCATTCGGAGAAAGTGTATTGCAATCAAATGATATCAATTGCAATCAATTGCAATCAGATGATATCAGCGGAAATCAAGCGCAATCGGACGATATCAAAAATCACCGTATTCGTAATCGTATTCGTAATACGATATCCGATAATCGTAATCGAGAAACGCGCGAGGATGACGATGACAATCAGATGGTTTCTGATTCGGAAGCACAGGAGATCCAGCACGATCATGACCGGGTGCTGAATGCTGCGGAGGATGCTGGATTCAAAATGAGCAATGATGTGAGGGCTGCGCTTGTTGCTCTGTACGCGGATCATGGTCTTCAGAAGATCCTGGACGGCCTGAAGAGCTGTGTGGATCATGGAGCACCGAACCTGGCTTATCTGAAAGCTGTGCTGAAGGGAGAGCCGAGGAAGGCTTCAGGCAAAACGGTCTCTGCGCAGCAGTATTCCCAGAGGGATTACGCGGATGAACAGGAAGCGGCCTTCAACAGGATGATCCGGGAAATCCAGCAGAGCCAAACCGGCTAAAAATGACAAAAATGGGGATACGTTTTGACACTTTTTTCCTTTCCAGCGGTGAGAGCGAGGTGAAACAATGGACGCGAGGCAGCTGATCGTCCAGGCGGACGAGATCAGGCGGGACTCAGGGATTACGCAGGCGGAATGGTGCCGGCGGGCTGGGTTTGATGAATTCGGGAAGCTGGTCAGCAATACGTTCAGGCGGGGAAACTGCAAGCTGTCTGTGTTTGCCCAGCTGCTCAAACCGCTGGGGTATGAGATCAGGATTGTAAAACAGGAGGGCAAACAAGATGGAGAATGCAGAAATGATGCACGGGCTTGAGGATGCCCTGAAGATCCTCACGGAACAGGTTCCTGTGCTGGACGCATGGATCGCAATCAAAGCGGTTAAGGAAGCGCTGACCATGGCGAAGAACATGGCATGCGATATGCGCGGAATGGCGGCAAGTATTGAATTATATGGAGGGCAAGCATGACGAGTGATTTTCTGATTGGAGCGATCCGGGCGAGCCGGGATCTGCATCCGCAGGTGAAGACGGAGCTGGAGGAAATTCTGTACAGGAATGAGCCGGTGAAGCCGATCCGGGTGCGTGACTGTGTTTATTGCGGATACTGTGAGAATGAACTGTTTGAGGGAAATGTGATCAAAGACAATTACTGCCAGAAGTGCGGAAAGCCGGTGGATTGGTCATGAAGCGGCTGAAAGAGTTGACACGGAATGAGCGCAGGGAGCTAAACAGGATTGTCAGGCGGCAGCGGAAGGAGTGGCGTTCCAGATGCTGAGATATGGGAAGAAGCAGCAGCCTCCTGAAAGAAGGATCTGCAATAACTGCCAGCACTTCTGCTGTGATATCGATCCACATAGCGGATGGGGCATCTGCAACATCGGAAAGAATGACGGGTTGTTTATGAACCATACAAAACACGGGCGGTATCTGGCAAAGCATTCAAATGGCAGATATTACACGCAGACTGCATGTAAAGTGCGGTTTATCGCAACAAATGAATGTTAACACATTTCAACGCAGATATGCGTTAAAACTGCGTTAGAACTGCGTTGGAAAAGGGGAGTATTGCGAAATGATTGACAGGGAGAAGGTAATCAAGGAATTTGAACATTTACTGAATGTTGCAAAAGATAATTATCAGGATTTTGTTGATTTAACTGTTGACGGTGGAGAAGAAATTCTTGCTCTGCTGAAAGAGCAGGAAGCGGTAAGACCTATATTGACCCCGTGGACAGTAAATGATGATGGCGAAGTAACTGTTTATAAAATGGAATGTGGGAAATGTGGTATTCAGTTCTACTATGAAGATCAGAAATACTGTTCAGAATGCGGAACTCCAATTTTATGGGGAGGTCGGTGAAGTAGAATGAAAATTGAGGATGTTTTCAATAAAGCCAAGGCAGTAATTGGAGAAGAAAACATAGAGGATTA
>JAEEGL010091473.1_pt1 | contig 10193 bp, 5 predicted proteins | sample 9134231 | NCBI WGS metagenome assembly JAEEGL01 (sample SAMN16246548, study PRJNA631951) | gut metagenome | biome: gut microbiome; feature: rumen; material: fiber-attached | host: Bos | place: Iran: Karaj | collected 2018-10
CTCCTGGGTAAACGAACGCTTCTGCGCTTCGATCACGGGCACGGCGGCAACATCCGGCAAATAGACCGGACAGTCCCGCGCCGTGATCAGAAAACCGTACTCCCGGTTATCCGTATTCCAGAGAGGTTTACTGTTTAATAAATCATAAAGCGGGCTTTCCTGCTGTTCGTATTCCAAAGACGTTCCGTCCCCGATCGGAGTTTCCGCCGGAGGATCGTCTTCCGGAAGATAGGGTCTGGCTTCCGCCTGCCATTCCTTCTGGTCCCCCTTGTTCGGGATGATCTCAACATCCGGTGTCGGAACACAGCCAGCCAGGAGCAGAATCATCAGAATGAATAAAATCGGTTTTGCGTGTTTCATAAATAATTGCCTTCCTTCCATGCAGCATGGAATCCGCCGGCTGTATTTTTACCTTGCCCCGTAATCATTGAACACGATGCTTCCATCCACTGCGTTTATGATCAAAGTCTCCTGCATCAGATCCGTGTTGTTCCGGTTGCGTTCCCAATAATCGGGCCCATACCATTGTTCATATTCCGCTTCATGACCGCGGCTGCGGATGTCGCGATCGAAAAACACGACCCAGCACGGCATCTCATAGTAATCCTGACTGTCCTTTGCGCGGATCGTCCACGTTGTCAGCAGCAGCCGGTAAACGCGATAGGTATGAACCGTGTCCTGTTCTTCTGCCCGTTTTACCGGCGCCGTCAACTTGAAAGCGCTCTGGATACGCGTTTTCACTTCCTCCCAGGGAAGCAGCTCGACATCCGGGTTTTCCACTCCCGCAACGGTCTTCGGACAGTTGTACTCGATCATCTGTAGACCTTCCGGCCCGATCAGGATCTCAAGCGTTTCCTTCTCAATCGGTTTGTTTGCAGTAAACCCGTCATCCTCCCCGTAAGCCAGATTCTGGTGCGGCTCGAACGGCACGCGCGAAGTCGGATAGCCCCCATAGTCGCGTACAAACGAAAACGCCCAGCCCGCTGCCGACGAGACCGGTTTTCCGCCCAGTTCCTGATACAGATTTCCTTTCTGGGAAAGCCGCACCGTAAAGTCCGTCATTCCCAGTTTTTCCAGGGCGGACTGCAGCATCGCAGCCGCTTCTTCTTCGGTCATGGACGGTTCTCTCCATACTTCCGCTCCCGGTTCGCCCCATTTCTGATCCTGTTCAAGCCGGCTTTCCGTATACAGATAACCCTGCGAAGCGCAATCAAGGCAGATCCGTATCGACCAGTAATCCGCGCTTACATACGCGGTGCGCCCGTTCTCCAGCGTAAAAACCTTGCTTTCCCCGAGACCAAGGAGCCGGTAGTCGCTGACCGGTGTTTCCGGCAGATCATCCGGAGCGTTCCGGATCTGCTCACGGTACCATTCCGATTCCTCGTCGATTTCCTTCTGGCTGATCTCGCTTTCGTCACGGTCAATGCCATCGTCCGGTTTTCCGGCTGCGATCCATGCACGGTGCGCTTCCACTTCCTCCAGCCAACTTTGAAACTCCCGCGTCCAGTCGGCTTTGGTCATCATGCTCTCACGGACGGAAACAGGTTTATCAAGCACCTTTTCTGCAAAGTCGCCCGCGTCCGCATCGGTGAAATCCCTTCCGCGCGTGCGGTAAACCGGATAAATGCCGTCCGCCTTCTGTACGATCTCCGCGTCGATCTCGATCGTGAACCGGTCGTACGGCTGATACGGATCTTCCTTCCAGTGGTCCGGAAACAGCATTGCCGCCTTCTGTTCCGGCTTTGAAGAAGCAGACAGTTTCTGTTCGACCGCATTCTCACTTTTGTTTACCACAAACTCCTGCTCCGGCGTCGGTACGCAGGCGCATAAGAGCAGTACAAGAACCATCAATCCTGCAATTCGTTTCATATTCTTTCTCCTAGTGGCCTGCCCACGGATCGATAACCGAACCGTCCACCGCATTGATGATCACAAGCGGATTCAGCCAGTCGTAATCGAAGGATGAAACCTCCCAATTCCAGAGTTTCATTTGCTCTTCGCTGACATTCTGGGTCTTTCGGAAGATCCAGCAGGGAACCATCAGTCCCGAATCGGTGCTGTACTGTTCCATCAGATAGAGCAGTCCGAGCCGGACGTCTGTCACCTCCAGCGTACTGTTTTCCTCCGCTCCGTAGGACAGGATCCGGTTCATCTGCCGTTTGGCGATCCGTTCGATTTCTTCAAAAGGCAGAAGAGACGCATGTTCGGTGATCACTTCCGTCACCTGAAGAGGATCTCTCCATTCACAGGTCAGAATGCCGCTTTCATTGACCGCCCCCATGATGTACTCCTGATTCCAGAAACGGTTCACGTTCGTGACCGGATCACGGTCGCCCATGAATAACTGCCCGAATCCGATCCCCGCCGCCGTTCCGTAATAGACCGGAGTCAGGCGGACGATGTATCCCCAGCGCAGTTTGGTCCCGTCGGATCCGTAGGTGTCGCCTGCGTTGTTGCCCCATAGGATATCAACGATCTCCGTCTGAACAAACGGATCCAGTACTGCCTGCACCTTCTGCGCCGCTTCCTTCGGCGTCATGGCGGTTCCGGCATGGGGCGTATCGTAGTCCTTCGGATCGATCAGTTCCATAACGCCGTAATCCCAGGCGGAGCCCCACTCTCCTTTCCTGTTCATGTTCATGCTCCAGTTGGGCGGATCCTCCCAGCCGGTGAAGTAGATATGATCATATTTTCGGGCGTCATCCTTATCGTAGGCTCCCGCCACCAGTACCGTCTGTCCCTCAGGCTGCCCGTCCCATACGGGATTGGGCCGGATCTCCCCGTCCTGAAACGTGCGGTACTGCTCCTGAAGCTCTTCCAGCCGCGCCTGCCATCTCGGGATCAGTTCATTTTCCAGTTCCTCGACGGTAAAATCCTCCAGAAGATTTTTGTTATGCATCGGATCGCTGAGGTTTTCCATCAGGTCGCCGATCTCTCCTTCCAGATCCTGCCGGGTCAACTGATAAACGCTCTTGTACACCGTGTCCGTTCCGAGCAGCGACCGGGCGATTTTCACATTCTCCTCCGGGTTTCCGGTTTTCTGCATCACCCGGAGCAGCGGAAAGCTTCCCTCGGTCATGATCCGGATCGGCACATCCGCAGTGACATGGATGTTCTTCGTGTCCGTATAGAAATCCCAGCTGAGGCGCTCCGGCATCTGATCCTTTACGGGAACGGGCGCCGCTTCTGCAGCTGTTCCTGTTTCTTCAGCTTTGCCATTCTCCGTCAGCTCCGGCATCTGTCCGCTTCCCTTTGCCATTTCGATCATCTTTTCGGAATTTTTCTCCCTGACGGCGTCTTCTTCCGGCGTCGGGACACAGGCCGAACAGGCGAGCAGAAGCGCGCACGTTATGATTAAAAACTGTCTCTTCATCCCCTTTTTACCAATTCCATTCGGTATGCACGATCGAACCGTCCACTGCGTTGATCACCATGCATTCGTGCATCATATCCGGATCGTCACGCCGTCCGGCCATACGCCGGTCATTCACGTATTCATCGAAAAAGACGATCCAGCACGGCATTTCATACAGTTCTTCCGAATTTTTCACCCGGATCGTGAACGGTGTCAGAAGCATTTCATATACTTCAAGTGTCACATTGCTCTGTTCTCCGTCCCGGTATGCCCTGAATCCATCACGCGGGTAACAGGATGCGAACGCATTTTTCACGCGCTCTTTGACCGTTTCAAACGGAAGCAGCTCCACATTCGGATTCTCCAGTCCGATTACTTCGCGCTTGCCACTGTAAACGAAGAACCGGAGTCCGCTTTCGTCGATCAGGATCTCTACCTCCTCATCCCGCACATGCGGGTTTGCCATGAAATCGTCACCGGAACCGTACTGCAGTGCCTGAGACGGCTCATACGGAACGCCGGCGTTCGGATAACCTGCCGGATTGCGTTTCAGTGTGAAAGCCCATCCCTGCGCATCGCTCTTTTTGGTCGGAGAACTGCACAGCAAATTGGCCGTTGTCGCCTGCGTGACGGTAAAGTCCGAAAAGCCGAGACGCTCGATCTCCCTTTTCAGCATCGCTTCGGCATCCTCCCGCGAAAGCGTTACGTCCTTCCACAGCGCCGGCCACGGATAATCGGGATCGTAATCATCCTTTTCCTCTTCGTAGTAATACGAATAATAGAGATAAGGATCGGCTGCATCGCTTTTAGCGACGATGACGCAGTCCTCTGCGCTGTATACATATCCGGAGCTTCCGTCCGTCATGGTATAAACAAAACCGCCCTTCGGCATATTCTGAAAATCCGAGACTTCCGTGCTGTCATTCTTCTGAGGCGCTTTGTCGATCATTTCCATGTACGAATTGATGAATTCTTCCTGTTCCTCCTGGGAAGGCATGTATTCGTCCCGGTCCACGCCGTCATCCGGACGACCGGCGTCGATCCATGCCTGGAGCGCTGCAATCTGATCCAGGTACCGCTGCATTTCCTTTTGCAGCTGTTCCTTAGTCGTCACCGTACCGGTACGGGATTCCGGCGTTCCAAGGATCTCTCCCGCCCATTTTCCGGCTTCCGCCGATGTGATTTCCGCGGTCTTCGTGCGGTAGACCGGATACAGTCCGTCTTCTTTTGTGATTAAATCCGCGTCGATCAAAAGCGACAGATGGTCGTCGATCGGCGTTTTTTCTTCAGTCCAGTGTTCGGGGAAGATTTCTTTCTGATCACGGTTCTCCGTCGATGCGACGTTCAGTTTTTCCTCCACCGTATTGTCCGCCTTGTTCACGACATATTCCGTTTCCGGTGTCGGAACGCAGGCGCACAGGACCAATAAAAGTACCAGCAGGACAGAAATTCGTTTCATTAGTTTCTCCTCCAGTTGCATCTTTGCAAATCTTCTTTGGGAAGTTGTCACCGGTGTGCCGTTCCATCGGAATCATTCCGGCTTCCTCCCTGCATTACCATCTTACAGAAGAGATGTCACAAAGATGTCACAGAGTTATCATCGATTTGTAAAAACATCACAAATCCCACTTATTTCTGAAATTTCGCGCAAAAAAAACTTCCGCCCTTATCGGAGGAAGAGTGGTTCTTGTTGTTCGAATCGTACTTGCGTGAAATAAGGAACATGGAATCATATCCTTACTTTTACAAGTAATCATTCTATTTTTGATGATTCTATGCTATTTTTCGCACGAAGAAAACGCCCTACTGCCCATGCTGAGCGGAAGAGCGTTTCCTGTCTTTCTGTTTGCATTTTTTGACTGATGGCATCAGTCCTTCGGTCCGAAAAATTTCCATCCTTTCGAAAGTGCTTCCCGGATCTCACCGAAGGCCTCAAGGCCGTTTTCCGGCATATCATCCGAACTGACGCGGATGGTCCGCTCGGCTTCCCGGAATTTCACAACGTATAATTCTCCGGTAATTGCAATTCCGTCCTTCCACTTTCTCATGTTATGACGGTCCACCGCTTCCATGCAGTTGTTGAAAATCGTATCGGTTATCTCACAGGCTCTGCAGGATTTCTCCCCACCGTTCCATTGGGAATATTTCGCCATGAACAGTCTTCCGTCCTTTTCCCGGTAGATCGCAAATTCATCATAGCCGTCGCCGCCGTCCGTTCCCACGGTCGCTTCATAATAGTCGAAAACCAGCTCGCATTTTTCGATCTGTGCGATAAAATACTCCTCGGTTCTCGGCACATAGGAGGACGGATCGTACACCATGCTGTTTTCGGAATACATGGAGATCAGCACGTCATGCTCCGGCATGGTAAAAGAAAAAATCTGTCCCTCCTGCGGATCAAAGTCCTCTTTCAAAATGACATCGTTGCTGTAAAAATAGTAATTAGTATCCGTCGCGAAAAACCGCATGTTGACCCTGACCTGTTCTCCCGGCTCGTAGGACTCCTTCACATTCTCAAACCCGCGGGGACAAATCACTTTATAGGACTGTTTTTTTTCGCATCCCGAAAAGCTCGTCATCATCATCACTCCTATCAGCAGAAATATCAGGTTCTTCAGGATTCTGTTCATTCTGGGGTGCCTCCTTGAACTGATCTGCTTTCATTATAGAAATCATCTTCTGACTTTGCAAGTGTTCCGGCAGAACAGAATACACGGCATTTTCCGTTCGCTCCCTAATAGCCAAATCGGATGACCGAATGTGATTCTTTTTTTACTTCTGAAACTGTTCCAAAAGGTTATGCCATCCTCGCATAAGGCTGTGCTGTATTCCTTGTTTTTTTGTGGCTTCAGCGATACAGTTTATTTAATCAAGATAGGAGGCATCGTATGAAAAAGCGCAATCCTTGGAAAATCCTGACCGTAATTTTGGCGGTTCTGACCGCTGTTCTGATCGCGGCGATCCCCGTCACGAATTACTATGCCACAATGATCAACGCGGCGCTCGGTGCCGAAACGCAGAAGATCATTCCCGGTGAAAATTCGACAATTTTTTACTGGACCGATTATGAAAACGAGGACGATCTTGTCGCGAGGGACAATGCGATCTGCTATGAACTTGAGGCAGAAGGCGCAGCCTTGCTTGTAAACCGCAACCAGACCCTGCCGCTGGATAATCAGACAAAATTCACGCTTTTTTCCCAATCCGCCGCTGACCCGGTGTTTGTCGGGACCGGATCGGCGAGCATGACCAAAGGCGACGCCGTGAGCCTTTACGGCGCTTTGGAAAACAGCTTTCAAAAGGGCTGTGTCAATACGGAAATGTGGAAATTCTACAAATCATCCGGATACAAGCGTGAAAACGCGAAACTGTCCGGAGGGAGTCCCGATCAATATCGCATTAATGAGGTTCCATGGGAAAAGTACAGCGAAGCCTTGAAAAACACATTTTCCTCTTACGGTGACTGCGCGCTGGTAATGCTGTCCCGTTCTTCCGGTGAAGGCGCGGACCTGCCTTCCGGTCTTGCTTCTCTTGAGCCTTATATGACGGGCGGTGATTATCTCCGGCTTTGCAAAGAGGAAACGGATCTTTTATCGAATCTGAAGCGGTTCAAAGACGAAGGTATCTTTCAAAAAATCGTCGTTCTCCTGAATTCTTCCTCCACACTGCAGCTCGACTTTATCGATGCGTACGATATTGACGCGGTACTGTGGGTCGGCAATCTCGGAGGAAACGGGATTCCGGCGGTTGCGGATATACTGGCGGGTAAGATCAATCCGTCCGGCCGTATTGTCGATACATTTCTGAAAGACAATCATGCGCAGCCCGCAATGGCGAACTATGACGCGTATCCCTACACGAACGCCGATGAGCTCGGACTGGAATATTCGCAAAATAACACTTCCCGCGGTATCGAAAAATGCAACCGTACCTACGATGTCTATCAGGAAGGGATCTATGTCGGTTATCGTTACTTTGAAACGCGATATGAGGATTATGTCCTGAACCAGGGCAATGCGGGTGATTACAGTTATAACGATGTTGTTGCTTTTCCGTTCGGAAGCGGTCTGAGTTATACGACATTTGCATATTCCAATTTCAGACTGACCGAGAACAACAATTCCTTTATCGCAGAAGTCGATGTTCGTAATACCGGCGATCGGGACGGACTTCATACCGTACAGATCTATTTCCAGTCACCGTATACCGAATATGACAAAACCTATGGAGTCGAAAAAGCATCTGTTGAACTGTGCGGATTCGACAAAAAAGCGATCAGAGCAGGTGAGACCGCGCACTACTCGATCGAAATTTTAAAAGACGATCTGACCAGCTACGATGCGAACAACGCAAAAACCTATATCATGGATGCAGGCGACTATTACTTTACGGTCGGGACGGATGCGCATAATGCAGTCAACAACATTCTCGCCGCCAAGGGCGCAGACCCCTCACGCATGACCGGAACAGGAGATGGAAGTCTGACAGCCAAATGGACGCTTGCCGCTCTCGATACAACGACCTATTCCGTTTCCCCCTACACGGGAAAACCAATCACGAACCGGTTTGAAGATGCTGACCTGAATCGATATGAGGGTGCTGAGGGACAGACGATCACTTATCTGACCCGTTCCGACTGGATCGGAACCTATCCGAAAACAAACGTTATTCTGAAAGTGACGGATCAGATGTGGGCAGACGGTCTGACACACGAGGAAAGCGGAAGAGCAGCGATTGCCGAAAAGATGAAAGCTCTTTATTGGTCAGGCGTGACAGAAACCGTTCCGGCAGGACAGACCGGAAACCTGAAAGCCATCGATTATGTTGAGACGGAACCGGATGATCCTTCCTGGGATGCGCTCATTTCCCAGGTCTCTTATGCCGACCAGATCGATCTGGTTTATAACGGTGCCTACAATACCCGGGCTCTTACTGCGATCAATCTGCCGGCGACATCCGCTAGCGACGGTCCGACAGGATACACCAAGAGCTTAATGGGCGGGAACGGAGGTATGCCGTTCACCTCCGAGGATGTCATGGCAGCAACCTTTAACCGCGATTTGATTACCGAAGTGGGCAAATGCATCGGTGAAGATATGATGCGCGCAAGCTCCGGAAAGGACGCAGCTTCCGTTTGCATGATCTATGCCCCGGGCTGCAACACGCATCGCACGCAGTATCTCGGACGTCACAACGAATATTTCTCCGAAGACGGCTGGCTGGCCGGCGAAGCCTGCGCTGCCGAGGTGCGGGGCATGATGGATCGCGGCATTGTGCCGTGCATCAAGCACTTTGCACTGAACGATCAGGAGGAGGGACGCTACGGCGTCTCGACATGGGCGAACGAGCAGAGTATCCGAGAAATCTATCTGGAAGCGTTTGAGGGAGGCATCCGTGCAGGTGCAACCGGCATTATGACGAGTTTTAACAGAATCGGAGTCGTCTGGGCTGCATCTCACCATGGTCTGATGACCGGAGTCCTTCGGGATGAATGGGGTTTTCCCGGCATTACAATCACCGATATGTCGATCAACGCAAAATGGATGGATTACCGGCTTGGCATCCTCGCAGGTCAGGATATCTGGTGCGGTCAGAAAGGGAGCATGGGAACTCTGGACGGCAGTGACAATGATCCCGCGTTGACAAACGGTGTTCATAATGCGATCAAACATACGGTATATGCCGTCACACGTTCAAACGCGATGAACATCGGTGACGCGACCGTTGTCGCCGTAACGCCGGTATGGCAGATCGCGCTTCGTATCGCGGCAGGCGCCTTTGCGGTGCTGACCATTCTCAGCGCGGTACTGTGGATTCTTGTTGCAAGAAAGAACAAACAGACTGCATAGTGCAAAACACGCTGAGATTCAAAGGGAGCCGTTAAGAAACTCGAAAGAGGATCTTAACGGCTCCTATTTCATTTTCGGGCATAGCTCGAAGCAGGAATCCCCCATCTTCTAAAGTGGTGGGAGAACGTCAATATCCATCAGAAGAACATTGCGTAATAGATCGGTAAATACGTGATCTTGTCGTTTACGCTAATCTGCCGTTCGTTTGACAGCACATACGCTTTCTTCACGTGATAGTCTACATTGTTGACAAAGGTGCTGAGTGCGCTGTGGATCGTGTAATCCTTGCCGGATTTCACTTTGATCGGGACCGCGGAAAGGCTGTCATAATCGTCGATCAGATAATCCACCTCTCCCTTCGTTCGATTATCATAGTAGAACAGTTTGTGGCCATGAGCGATCAGTTCCTGCGCTACCACGCTTTCATACACAGAACCGAGGTTGATCCCTGCTTCATCATCCAAGACTGCCCGGATATTATTTCCGTACAGAACCCCCGTCAAAAGGCCCACGTCGTTCAGATACAGTTTCAGCAGATTCTTCCCGGCCGACTGCGACAATGGAAATACCGGATTGGAGATCGCGTTAACGTCCAGTGCGATGCCCGCAGAAATCAGATACTCGAACTCATCCTGATAGTCCGAAAAGCGTTTGCCGCGTGTATTCTCGATCTCCTGGAACACCACCCGTTTCTTTTTGTTCTCCATATTGGATGGGATTAAATCGTAGATTCTGCGGATTTTCAGTTTACGGCTGTTGTCTTCTTCATATTTTGCTGCGTCATCCGCATAGAACGCACGAATTGTATTCTGTATCGTTCGCACATTTACAATGTTGGTATCTGCAATGAAAGAATTAACCGCATCGGGAAGCCCGCCGATCAGCAGATACTTCTTAAACAGATCCAGAACCTTTTCATGCGCCGCCGCATCCAAACTCTCCTTTGCAAGAAATTTCTCTCGCATGGCGTCAACGGCAAATTGGCTAAA
>JAEEGL010146395.1_pt1 | contig 10193 bp, 7 predicted proteins | sample 9134231 | NCBI WGS metagenome assembly JAEEGL01 (sample SAMN16246548, study PRJNA631951) | gut metagenome | biome: gut microbiome; feature: rumen; material: fiber-attached | host: Bos | place: Iran: Karaj | collected 2018-10
CAATTGTTTGTCCACAAGCAGGACAAAAATAATCACCATCTATAATCATCATTCTTGGATGATCATTATTATATTTAAATACTATTTCATGATTACATTCATTCCAAAGTTCAGTACACTTTTTAGCATAATATTCCATTTCTTTTCTTAATTGTTTTATTTTATTACCATATTCACTTGATTTTTCAAACACATCTTTAGTTTCCATATACACCACCTATAATGATTATAACATAAAAAAAGTTAGGAATTATCCTAACTTTCTAATCTCTTATAAAGATATAACCCTGAAATACTTAATCCTAATACTAATAAGTATATTAATAAATTATCTCCAGTTTTTGGATTTTTTAAATCGTTATATACTACAGTGAATTCAGAGAACTTATCACTTGAAATAGTAATTGTACTATCATCATTGTCTTCATCCTTAAGTATTTCATATTCAACATATCCATTTTCATCAACATGTTTTCTTATTATAGAAAATTTTCTTCCTTTTTTAATATATTCTTTAGGAACTTTTAGTGTAAAAGTTATTTTCTTATTACTTGAAATAAGCTCTTTTACTTTAACACCATCTGCAAATAATGTTAGTTTAGCATCTACAACAAATGCTATTTCATCTCCAGAAACTTGTTCCTTTATTTCATTTAATTCTTCTTCAGATAGTGTTAATGCTTCAACATCAAATACTATCTTAGCATCGTGTCCTGATTCAACAATTTCTTTTACATCTTCATCGTCCATTATTGCTTCATAAAGAAGTCCTTTATGAACTACAATTCCAGTTGTATCTGCTCCTACTTCAACTTTAACTTCTACATTAGTTGCATCATCTAATGCTGTTTTAATTTTTTCAGGAGTTCTAATAACAATTGGATCTGTTGGTTTACCAGGCATATCAGAATTTGTTTCTTTATATCTAGCAATAATAGTATATTCAGTATTTGGTTTTAATCCTGTAAATACAGGAAAATTTTGCCAATTCTTTCCACCATCTATTGAGTATTCATAATTTGGATTACTTTCAATTATAACTTCATCTTCAGTAACAATTGTTTCAAATACATCTGGAGTATCTTTTGAAGAGTTCTTAGTAGTTACACTTGTTTCTTCCGGTTCAGAAGCTGGTGTTTCACCTACAGATTTAATACGAGATAAAACTGTATATTCTTTTCCAGGTTCTAGACCTTCAAATACACCACTATCTTGCCAGTGTTCTCCACCATCAATTGAATATTCATAACCTTCTTTTGTTTCTACTTCAATTCTTGTATCACTTAAGTTTTTAACTTTAGCAGCTACGGCTTTTATAATATTATTAATTGATGAAAGTACATTTGGATCTAGTGATGAATAATAATTTAATTCTGAATTCTTTCCAGCATCAATTGTATCTAACTTAAACTCAATCGAAACGGCCAAATCTTCTAAAATATATCCGTTTGTATTTTCTTTAGTCATTTCAATACTTTCTTCAGTAGCATATGTAGGTAGACCTTCGGTTTTTTCAACCCAGAAGCCACCTTCATAAACATTAGTAGCTTCAAATGCTACTCCACGAGATACTCTTGCACGATTGTCGAAAGATACAAAGAAGAAACCATCTAAAGAAGTTCCTCCACGACCAACAACCATTGCAAAATTATCTTCTCCACCTTCTTTAGAAGAGTCTGGATTACAAATTACTTTATTATAAGTTTGAGCTCCTCCGCCAGTCCATGAATCTTGATCTGGATCAAAACTTCTTAAAAATCTAACATCTGTTATAGGTTTATCACCAAGATTTGTGATTTTTACTTCAGTATTATAATATTTATCATTAACGTCAAAAGAATAAGTAAGTTCTACTTTTACATTTTCATTAGTAACACCTGAAACATATGCTTTTAGTATATTATTACTAACATCAGATTGATCAACTGTTTCAAATAAATTTGTGTAGCTTGAAAAACCACTAGAATAATTGGCCATTCTATCTGCTGCATGAACTTGATAAGAAACTCCATCAATCTTATATGCAATTGCCCATCTTTCTTCAGGAGTTCCTGGTAAGAAGAAATCACCAGAAGTTGGCATATTTCCATTGTCCCAACCATCACCATCTGAAATTAAACCAAGTGGTCCTGTGCCACTATTTCTAGTATGTGAACCAAAGCTTACCGGTGCACTAGTACTTGTACCAAAACTTCCATTCTTACTTACTCCTACTTCAATATAGTTTCCACCAAGGAATACATCACCTGCACCATTCGATGCACTTCTAGCACCAGGTAAATCTGCTTTTGCCACAAAAGGCAACATAAAAAATAACCCTACGGTCAATAAAATTTTCTTAAACATTAAACTCACTCCTACTATAAATTTATAATACCTTATATACATATTTATTTCAATTATTTTTATACTATAAATTAAATTATGATTTTAAAGCATAAAAAATCTCGCCTTCAACAGGAAAACGAGATTTCTTTTATATTAACTTAACTTAAATAAAGATTTATTTTTAGATTCTTTATAAACATATACAATTCCTAATAATGATATAAATAATAGTATTAAATAATTTTTTTCTCCTGTTTTAGGATTAACTACATCCTCTTCATCACTTTCGTATGCAACATAGAATTCTGAGAATAAATCATTTTTAATTGAAATTGTATCATCTGATGAATCTAAATCATCTAATATTTCATATAATGCAGGCTTACTCATACTAATAATATGTTTTCTTATTACAAAGAATTTTTTATCTTTTTCTTTATATTCTTTAGGAATAGTAAGCTCTAAATCTATCTTTTTAGATAATTCACTTATATCTTTAATATGTTCCCCGTTAACATATAATTTAATTTCAACGTCGAAACCATAAGCTAATTTCTTTCTCTTCATATATGGTTTTAAATCTTGTAGTTCTTCATCATTAGGATGTAATTTAATAACGTCGAATACTATTTGTACTTTTTTATGACCGTCTAAAATAGCTGCCTTTAGATCATCATCATCTTTAATTGCATCATATAAAAGAGCTTTACTAAATTTAATTGTAGGTACAGCATCTACGATTTTTACATCAATTCTAGCATCTACTCCATCAAAAGCATCTGAAACTTTAGGAAGAGTTTTTACTTTTATTGCTTCTGATTTTTCACCAGGCATATCATAAAATGTTTCTTCTGATCTGCCAACAAAAGTGTATTCTGTATCTGGATCTAATCCATCAAATGTTTCACCTTTTTGCCAATGTTCTCCATTATCTTTTGAATATTCATAACCATGCTCGCCTTTAATAGTAATTGAATCTTCAGTAACAACTACTGGATGAATCTCAACTGCTTTTTTAGGAGATGCTTTTGTTTTTGTTATAAGTGCATTATCTTCAAATTTACCATTTCCAATTTTATAATAAATTTTATAAAATGTGCTTGGTTTTAAATGTTCAAATGTTAATTCATTATTTTTGTCACCATCAAATGTCTCAGGGTTATCTGGTAAATTACAATTTTCAAAATCAGTTTCACCATCTACAATTGGACATTCAACAATTGCATAATGTCTACTTTCTATTGTTTTAATTTTTATAGTTGTATCTGTTCTACTAATAATATCTGCATTATGTTCTGCTAATACTTCAGCAAGACCTGTTATTACATTATTATCAAGTGAAGTATAATATTCTACTGTTTTCTTTTCATTAGCTGCAACATTTCCTGCTACAGTTAACATAGAAATTGATGTATCAGATAAAGTATGTCCATTTTCTTCATTTCCTTGATAGAAGATAGATAAACTATCTGATGAAGCTGTATTTGGCAATTTAGGATAACTAGGCATAAAATTACATATTTTATTTAATATAGGATCTTTTTCTGAATCAGTACCTTTACTACCACAATTGGATGAAAACAAGCTAGGTATTAATACATCTTTAGGAGCTTCAGTAGTATTGTTAACTGTGTAATATTTTTCATTTATTGCTGGATATGAATTACCCGCAAATGATAAATAGAACATACCATCTAAAGTAGTTTCTCCTCTTGATACTATCATTGAGTATCCAGGATCTTTTAATCCTGATTTTGCTTTAGTTATTACTTTATTATAAGTTAAAGAAGTTCTATTAATTAACTTATCTTGATCAGGGTTCATAAGTCTCATTACTCTAAGATTATTTAGAGCAACAGTACCCCAATTTGTAACTTCTACTGATGTATGTATATATTTCGAGTCATTCTTAAACGAATAAGTTATTTTAAATAGCATAACATTAATAAGTTTGTTATCTTTTAATATTTGTATTTGACCATCAACTACAGCTTTTAATATTTTATTTGTAGGATCTGATGCATCACTTACGCCAGTAATTTTTATTCCGGCTCCTGTATTTTCATCATAATCTTGATAACCATCTCCACGTAATGAATATACAGAATTAGTTTTACATACATCACCATAACAATAAATAAACGCTAATGTATCTTTACTGCTATTTGTATCATTCATTTTATTTGCATTTACTGTAAAATCTCCTGTTTTAGGTGCTATGCCTGAGTCCCAACCATATTCGTTGTATCTCATACCTAAACTTTCACCTGATTTTAATTCAGTAGTTGCATATTTTTTAAGATTTGCTAAATTTTCAGGTGATAAACTATCATATTCAATTGGAATAGTTCCAAATACTCCTGTAGAAGCATTTATTCCTAATTGAAGATATTTTCCTTTTAGGAATACATTGCCATTTATTTTATCGTGTTCAAACACGTCTTCTGCATTAACAATCATAGGTGCTATTAATAATAAAAATATAATTAAAATTATCCGGTATATTTTATTGTTCATTTTATTAATCTCCTATCTTATTTTATTAGCTTAACTTGAATAAAGATTTATTATTATATTCTTTATATACTAGTACAATGCCTATTAATGATATAAATATAAGTACTAAATAACTATTAACTCCTGTTTTAGGATTAACTACATCTTCTTTTTCACATATAACATAGAATTCAGAGAATAAATCATTTTCAATTGTAATAGTATCATCACTTGAATCTGCATCACTTAATACTGCATATTCAACTGGTTCACTTAATTTAATTATATGCTTTCTTATAATATTAAATTCTCTCTTTTTCTTTTTGAGCTTATCAGGAATAAGCATTTTAAATGTTACTTTTTTATTTGTATTAGCTAAATCTAAAACATGATTTCCATTAACATATACTTTTAATTCAACATCAAATGCATATGCAATCTGTTTCTGTTTCATATATGGTTTTAATTCATCCAATTCTTCTTCAGTTGGATATAATTTAATAACATCGAATACTACCGTTACATAATTACTTGAAACAGATAGTAAATTAACTATTTCTTCATTATCTTTAATAGATTCATATAAATGAGCTTTATTCAATAATATTGTAGGTACAGCATCAACAATTTTTACATCTATTTTTAATCTATCTACACCATTTAAAGCATTTGAATCTTTAGTTAAAGTTGTTACCTTTAACTCCTTAGATACTTTACCAGGCATATCATTATAAGTTTCTTCTGCTCTACCAATAAATGTATATTCAGTATTAGGATTTAAACCATGGAATGTTTCACTTGTTTGCCAAGTAAGACCACCATCAATTGAATATTCATAACCATGATCACCTTTAATAGTAATTGAATCTTCAGTAACAATTACTGCAACAATATCAACTGCATCTTTAGGTGATGTTTTTGTACTCGTTAAAATTGATGCTGCAAAATGTCTTGATCCAGGATTTCTATAATAGATTCTATAATAACGACCTGCTTCAAGGTTTGTAAACTCATATTCTCGAGGAGAATCAATTGAAATGTATCCATCGGTTTCCGTACCAATTGGGCAATGTGCTTCATCCAACTCGTTTTCATCAGTTGAAGTACACATTACAAATTTGTATTCTTTTTCTTCTGCAGCCAATGTAATAGAATGATCTGTTCTCTTAATAATATTTGTATTATGTTCTGTTAAAACATCACTTACACCTTGAATTATATCGTTATCCAAAGAAGTAATATATTCAGTTTTAACTAACTTATCAGGATTTTCAGTAGTAGCTTCACCAGGTATATCATCTAATGGAATATACATAGAAATTGTAGAATCTCTTAAATCATAACCATTTTCTTCTACTCCTTGATAGAAGATAGACATACTATCAGTTGAAGCTGTATAAGGAAAATCTTCACTATATTTTTCATTAAAAGATGGTAATAAAGCTAGTGTTACTAAATCATCAGGTGCTGATGTAGTATTCGTAGCACTATAATATCTACTATTAATTCCAGGTTTAGATTTTAAATCAAAAGATAAATAGAATACACCATCAAGTGATGTTTCACCACGGGCTGCTACCATTGAATAACCATGGTTTGTAAATGTAGTATCTTTAGCTACTGAAATAACTTTATTATAAGTTAAAGAAGTTCTATTAATTAACTTATCTTGGTCTGGATTCATAAGTTTTAGTATTCTGACATTTCTTACTCTGTCATCTCCTAGATTCTTTACTTCAACATCAGTATGGAAATGTGATGAATCTTCATGGAACCAATAAATAAGTTTAATTTGTATATTTTCAGCAGTAGTCATAGTAACTATTGCTTCAAGTTTTTTATTAATTGTATCAGTATTATCAACAACACTAATAGTTAAACCATCACTTTTGTAACCATCACCACGAATCATATAAATATATTCATGACCGCCTACTTCATATGCAATTACAAAAGTATCTTTACTACTATTAGTTGTATTAACGTTATTTTTATTTACTAGAAAATCACCAGTAGTTGCAGCATCTCCCGAATCCCAACCAAATTGGTTGTAACGCATACCCAAACTGAAACCGCTTTCTAATTCAGTTGTAGCAAACGATCTAAGGTTTGTCTGCTCTTCAGATGATAAACTTTCATACTTTAAAGGCATAGTTCCTAATGCACCATTAGGGTTTATACCAATCTGTACATATTTACCTTTAAGGAATACATTTCCCTCAATAGTAACATTCTCTAAATTTGCTGCTTTAACAACAAACGGAAATAGCACTAAAACGCAAAACAATAATAACCATTTATAATTTTCACTCACTTTAATTCATCTCCCTATACACTATATACACTCTTACTCTATTTTAGATATACCACCATTAAATTTATTATGCAAGGAAAAAAAATAAATTTAGCAGCATTTTTTTAGTGTGCTAATTCTATTATTAATATAAAAAAACATAAAAAAAGTTATCTAGTTTTTACCAGATAATTTTCAATATTAAACCCATTATTTTTAGCTATTTCAATAAGTTTATCTTCATCTGCTTTTTCTACTTCAGCAACATTCATAAATGCAACTGGTGATAAAACATAAGCAAGTCCCATAAAATAGTCAATTAAATCATTTCGTAATCTTTCAATATCTATCATATAAACCTCTCTAGTTATATTATAGATATTCATTTTATAATTAGCAACTACTTTTATTGAGCAATTGGAAAACCTTTTTGTAAATTAAATTTATTATCCCAACCTGCGATTAATAAAAAGAAGCAATTTTATTTTGCTTCTTTAAATTATTTTTTTAAACTTTTACATGTGAAATTTATTAAAACATCATCATCTATATAGCCTACATTTTGATAAGCTTTATTTGATGGAATATATTCATAATCAGTATATAAAGATACATGATATCCTTCTTTAAGAAGTCTATTAGTTAATACATATATTAAGTTAGCTGCATATGCTTTACCTCTAAATCTTGGAGGAGTATATACACCACTTACTTTTGCACTACCATCTACGATCGAATAGAATGCTTGAGATACTATCTCACCTGAATCATTTTTCCATACATAATATGTGCCGCGAGCAAGTCTCTTATCAAAATCTTTTTGAGATTCTTCCCAAGTTAAATCTTGAATATCTCTGATTTCTCTTGATTCATAGTAAATGAATTCTGATAGTAAATCTTTATCTTCTTCTTTCACTAATTCAATGTATCCATCAGTTTTTCTTGGTTCTTTTGTTTCTATGCAATATAAATATCCCATTTCAAAATAGTAATCACCAAAACCATCATAGTTATCTTGTTTTAATAAATCATATAGTTCTTTTTTACAAGTGAACTTAGCTTCTGAATCTTCAAATCTATATAATTTTAATCCTTCTTTTATTTCATTTAATAGTGATTTGTCAAATGAATCTTTTGTCCAAACCCAAGTTTGAAATTTTCTATTTCCGTTACAAAATATATAGTTTTCTTCGTCACTATATAATAAAAGATCTTTGCTTGGAAGGTTTTGTAATATAAGAAAGAATTTATATTTATCTTTTTGAAATTCATCGCTAAAAAGAACCTTGGAATCCTTATCAATTCTTTTTAACATTATGTCTCCTTCTTTCTATTTATATTATTTTGCTAAATGTTAATCATACCATCTTCCATCAGCATCACCCTCTCTTTAGAGGAATTATAATACTTTAGTTTAAAAAATGCGAGCAAAATTTTTAAAAAGAAAAAGATTGAGATAACTCAATCTTATTTATTATATTCAAATAATACAGATGGTCTATGACCTTCACCTGTTTTCATCTTATTAGTTTTCTTAACTTTATCTTTAATAATTCTTCTAAAAGCCGGATCTAGTAACTTTTTACCTAAGATTACTTCATATACTTTTTGAAGTTCTCCAAGTGTGAAATACTTAGGCATCATATTGAATACTATGTCAGTATACTCAAGTTTATTTTTAAGTCTTTCAAGTCCTGAAAGAATAACTAATGGATGATCAAATGCAATAGATTTATTATCAATTACTTCAAACGAATATCTATCAGTAGTTTCTTCTTTTAGTTTCTTCTTAATAGTAAATGATAAAGTAGTCTCTCCATTATCAAGTACGATTGTAACTATATTATTCTTTTCTTCATAAAGAGTTATATCAAACCATGAAGCATTTTTATTTAAAGTTTCATTTAATCTATTCTTATCAATTAGTGACATATATGAAGTAGAAACAATACGCATTCTTGGATCTCTCTTAGCATTACCAAATGTATATAATTGTTCTAAGAAAATATTATCTAAGTTAGTTTCTCTTTTAAGAATTCTTACTGGTGCATCGTCTAAGTCTTCATCATAACCAACGAATCCACCAGGTAAACACCACATATCTTTAAAAGGATAGTTTTCTCTCTTAACTAAAAGAACACTCATTTTCTTATCATCAGTTTTACGATAATTTGAATTATCATTACTTGATACGCTTAACACTAAGATATCTGTAGTTAAAGATAATTTCTTAAATTCATCAGGATTATAGTCTTTTAAGAATTCTTCTTCACTTTTATATTCTTTCATAGCTTCACCTCTACTTTGATTATAACATTCTTCTTAACATTTTGTTAATAATTTAAAATACTTAACAACTCTTTTCTAATTCTTTTAATTATTAAATCTTTATTCTTTTTTCTTTCTTCATATTTAGTATTCATTTTAAATGTATGATAAGTATCATCATCTTTAACATAAATACTTACATAGATTGTATTGTCATCACCATATGGATTTGCAGGATCAATTACACCCATCTTTCCAGTTACACCTACACCAATATCTGATGCAGAAAAGTCACTAATGGCTTTACTCATTTCTCTAGCTACTTCCATACTATAAACTGAATATTTATCTATAGTGTCTTTATTAACACCCATTTTAATTTTATATTCATTTGAATATGTTACTGCACTAAACTTTAATACTTCACTTGCACCAGGAATATTAGTAATAGCATTTGCTACACCGCCACCAGTACAAGATTCCATAGTAGCTATATGATAATATAACTCTTTTAATCTATTTACTACGTCTTCCATAATAGTCTCCCTTCATTAAATTATAAATATCATTTGAAAGATATTTCTTTGTTCTAACCTTTATATCTTCAGGTACTCCATAATAACTTTCTGCAAGTGAACCTGCAATACATGCAATTGTATCTGTATCTCCTCCGATTTAAATAGATTTACGAATACAATCTTCAAATGAATCAGATACTAAAAACATATAAATTGCTTGAGGAACAGTTACTAAAGCTTTAGAAGAAAATCTATTATTATGTTGTAAATCATCTAAATCATAATCTAAA
>JAEEGL010697482.1_pt1 | contig 10193 bp, 10 predicted proteins | sample 9134231 | NCBI WGS metagenome assembly JAEEGL01 (sample SAMN16246548, study PRJNA631951) | gut metagenome | biome: gut microbiome; feature: rumen; material: fiber-attached | host: Bos | place: Iran: Karaj | collected 2018-10
GCACACAGACAAACGCGACAGTGATCGGTGCGATCCTGCGTCCACATCAGGGCGTTGTATGTGCAGGCACCGGACATATCAATGTGCATGAGAGCGGCGCGATCGAAGCACTCGGACATAAAGTGCTCGCGCTGCCCCAGGTGGACGGGAAGATCTCTGCAGCCCAGGTCGCTGCCTATGTGGAAGCGCACTATGCAGACGAAGCCGCAGAGCACATCGTACAGCCTGGCATGGTCTATATCTCCCATCCCACAGAGCTGGGTACGCTCTATTCTCTGAAAGAACTGACCGAACTGTCCGAGGTCTGCCGCCGCTACAGCCTTCCGCTGTTTGTTGATGGTGCTCGACTCGGATACGGACTCGCAGCCGGCGATGTAACGCTTCCCGATCTCGCACGCCTGTGCGAAGTCTTCTATATCGGCGGTACAAAGTGCGGTGCCCTTTTCGGAGAAGCTGTGGTAGTTCCGGATCCAATGGTACTCAAGGATTTCAGATATCACATCAAGCAGCGCGGCGGCATGCTCGCCAAGGGGCGTCTGCTCGGTCTGCAGTTTGATGCCCTGTTCACGGATGACCTGTATGCCCGCATCAACGCACATGCCGTCGAGCAGGCGCAGCTTATCCGTACCGCATTGAATACACGCGGAATCGGCATGCTCATCGATTCCCCGACCAACCAGCAGTTCCCCATTCTGACCGCTGCCCAGCGTGAATACCTGACCCGTGATTTCGTGCTCACCCACTGGGCGCATCTTCCCGACGGCAGGGATGCAATGCGTATCTGCACCGGCTGGGCGACCCGCGACGAAGCTGTCGAAAGCCTGCTGGAAGCGATCCGAACAATGCCCGAAGCCTGAATTTGTGACAAAAAATTCATTAAAATTTCTCTTGACAGCATCATTCCCCAGTCATTGACTGGGGATAACTTATTTCCGGCAGGTGGGGATTATTTTGCGTTTTGCACCGGAGTTATCCACCGTCAGAATCGGGAATTGGCCAAAAAAGCCGAGTTTTGGGATGATTTCGGTGGATAACCCTGTGGATAATGTGGATATCTCGACTATTAGCATTTTCATGCATACTCTGCCGCATTTACACGCAAAAAGGCGCGATCTACCGTGTATACAGTATACGGTTTATGCATAAACTCGTTTTCACAGTCAAAACGATGGGGATAATTATGGGGACAAATCCAATCTGCAATGGGGATATCCTCAGCAGGCCGTCAAAGCCTTGCTTCACAATTCTGTAAAAAAGCTGTTGCGTTCCGTTCCCTTGCAAAGCAAGCACGCTTCTTATATAATGAACGGGACGAAAGGAAGGTGCACGAATGATACGGGCTGCGCTTTTTGATATGGACGGATTGCTGCTTGACAGCGAGCGCGTATATGCCGAAGCAGTCCTTGCCGTTGCGCCTTCCCTGGGTTATCACATCAGCTGGAACGTTATACTCCAATGCGTCGGAATCACTGCAGAAGCCACGGATATCCGCTATGCTCAGGAAAATCCGGGGTTTGATTCGAAAACATTCCGCAAAGCACTGACAGCCTGGCTGAAGGAACGCAGATATGACCTTATCATTCCCCCAAAGCCTTATGCCCAGGAGATTCTTTCACATCTGAAAGCTCATGGGATTCACTGCGCGCTGGTGACTTCCTCTTCACTGCAGAATGTCCGGCAGCATCTGGAAGCAGTGAGCCTGTTCCAGTACTTTGATGCTTTTGTGACTAAGGATCTCGGCCTGGCAAGCAAGCCATCTCCCGAGGTCTATCTCCGTGCCATGGGACTTCTGGACATTCCTGCCTCCGACTGCGCTGTGATCGAGGATTCACACAACGGAATACGTGCAGGGCACGCCGCCGGAGCAATGACAATCATGGTCCCCGACCTAGTGCCTTACAATGACTCGCTTGCTTCTGTCTGTGATCATGTCTGCCGCGATCTTCATGAAGTGGAGGATATCCTACTGTGCAGATAGCCATATTGTGTGCCGGCAGGCTGCGCGAACGCTGCTGGCAGGAAGCTGCTGCTGAATATGTAAAACGCATGAGCCGCTACCGGAAGCTGGAAGTCATCGAAGTTCCTGACCAGCCCGAAGGCCCGCAGGCAATGAAAAAGGAAGGCGAAGCCATGCTCGCCCACCTTCGCCCGGATGATTACGTTGTTGCTATGTGCATAGACGGAAAAGAGCGTGACAGCCTGCAGCTGGCCGCGTTCTTCCGTGAACGCGAACTGCTGGGCACGCGCGTAGTATTCGTTATCGGCGGTTCCCTGGGGCTGCACGAAGATGTCATCCACCGTGCCGACCAGCGTCTATCGATGTCCCCCATGACCTTTCCTCATCAGCTGGCGCGGATCATGCTGCTGGAGCAGATCTACCGCGCTCACAAGATCAATGCCGGGGAAAAGTATCACAAATAATCTCTTATTATGAAAGGCTCCTATGTATCTGCAATCCCTCAGGCTGCATGATTTTCGGTCCTACCGACAGGTACTGCTTACTCCGCCCAGCGGTGTAACGGTATTCGTAGGTGAAAATGGCACGGGCAAGACCAACCTGCTCGAGGCTGTTCATTTATGTTGCCTGGGTCGCAGTCACCGGACCGTAAATGACCGTGAGATGATCCGCAGCGGGCAGGAGACCTGCGCAGTTCAACTGCGCGTACAGCGCAGTGATGGAGTGGATGAAGTTGGTGTGCGTCTGTTCATGCCCGAGCAAAAAAAGCGCAAGGTCATCTACATCAACGGCAAGACAGCCTCGCGCACAGGTGAACTGATGGGCCATGCAACCTGCGTCATGTTCTCTCCGGAAGACCTGGATATCATCCGAGGCGCTCCTCAGGAGCGCAGGCGTTTTCTGAATATGTTGCTTTCACAGTGTGGTGCAGGATACTATTATGCTCTGCAAACCTATAATTCTGCACTGAAACAGCGCAATGCACTACTGCATGCCATCGCGCGCGGTGAAGCCAAGCCTGCCACGCTCGATGTTTGGGATGAACAGCTGGCTCAGGCTGCTGTACCAGTTGTAAAAGCACGGCAGTTTGCCGTGCAGGCGCTGGACAAACTTGCTCGGGATCACTATGCGACTATCGGCGGGCGGGAAGATGAAGTCTTCAGCCTGCACTATGTGGGCCATCTGTCTGATACGACAGAGCCCGCCTCTGTATTTCTGAATCTTCTCCACGAACGCCGCGAAGAAGACCTGCGCCGCATTACAACCACAGTCGGGCCGCACCGTGATGACCTGATCCTGAACCTTTCCGGGGCAGACATGCGCGCATTTGCCTCCCAGGGCCAGGCGCGCACCGCGGTGCTGGCCTTGCGGCTGAGCGAGGTCGACCTGCTGACCTCACGTCAGGGCGAAGCTCCGCTCCTGCTGCTGGACGATGTGCTCAGCGAACTGGATTCAGGCCGGCGCACGCGGCTGCTGGCGCGTATCGGCGGAATCCAGACGCTCCTGACATGCACCGATCTGAGCGACCTGACAGGAGCTAAACCTGATGCAGTGCTGCGCGTGCATGACGGCACTATTACAACGGAGGAAACACCTTGAAAACGATCATCTGGGATTGGAACGGCACCCTGTTGGATGATGTGAAGGTAAGCTTCGACTGCCTGAACGAGATGCTGGAAAAATATCATTTGCCGACAGTGCCTTCGATCGATGCATACCGTGCCGTGTTCGGATTCCCGGTCCGCGACTACTACGCACGCGTAGGAATCAAGGGCGCGCTGTTCGATGAAGTAGCGCCGCAGTGGATGGCTGCATATATGCGCAGCGAAATTGCATGCCCCCTCCGTAAAGATGCGAAAGAAGTGCTTGAAGCATTCCGCAGTGCCGGGTTTGGGCAGGTGATTCTGTCTGCCAGCAAGCGCGACAATCTGCTCGGCCAGGCAGAACGCTTTGATATCCTCCACTGCTTCGATACCGTATTAGGGCTGGATCATATCTATGCGACTTCAAAAGAAGGCATCGGCCGTGAATGGATGAAAGCCAGCGGGATCGTTCCCGGTGACTGCGGAAGGATTGGCGATACGCTGCATGATGCAGATGTAGCACGTGCCATGGGCTGCCGCTGCATTCTGGTCTGCGGCGGTCATCAGCTTCCCGAAACCCTGAAAACAGCCGGTGTGCCCGTAGCAGAAACGCTGCGGGATGCTGCGAAGCTGATTTCTGAGAAATAGACGGAAAAAACAGAAAGGGCGATACGATGAAACGGTTTGCTGTACTGATCCTCATGCTTATACTGGTACTGGAAGCATTCCCAGCCCCTGCGAAGACAGCAAAAGCAGATGAGATCAACACTGCAGCCATTCCCAAGAAGGTCTACGGCGGCGCCTGGGGCTCACCTGCCGGACACCTGCAGGGTATTGCCTGTGATGATGAGCTGAATTATATGTACATGTCCTTTACCGACCGGCTGGTCAAGGTCGATATGCGTGAAAACAAGATCGTCGGCAGCGTCACAGGACTGCTCGCAGGCGGTATTTACGGCGGTGGGGCACATCTGGGTTGTCTGGCGTATCATGACGGACGGATCTACGGATCGCTGGAGTATAAGGCCGCGGAAAAGTTTTATATTGCGGTGTTCGACTGCGACGCCATCACGGAAATGGACATGGATTATAAGACAAGCGGCGTGATGACGACCCTGTATATGGATGAAGTCGTGCGCGACTATATCGATGACCTCGATGTCGGAGAGCATGAGAACGCGATCGATTCAATGGGACACCGCTTCGGATGCTCCGGCATCGACGGGGTTACATTCGCGCCTATGCCCGGTAGTACGGACAGCAAAGTATATATGTTCGTCGCATACGGCATATACCGCAACAACAGTCGTGAAGACAATGACTGCCAGGTACTGCTGTGCTTCGATCCCGAATCATTCAGTCCTCTGCCTTTCGACCAGAACGCACCGCATACCGAAGGCCCTGAACTCTATAAAAAACTGTTCGTTTTCACTGGTAACACGCACTACGGTGTGCAGAATCTGGAATACGACCGCGATACGGGCGACCTGTGGATGATCGTATATCCCGGCGAGAAGGCGCAGTATCCCAACAACCCGATCTATCTGGTCGATGGCAGCGTGCCCGTACGTGAAGAAGCCCTCCCTGTATACGGCACGGCATATGAAGAAGATCTTCACGGCGATATGCTGACGCTCAAAGCTGGAGATGGTGTACTGCATGAAGCAAGTGGTGTCTGGGGAATCCCCGTCATGCCGCGCGTAGCTGATACAGGTATCATCAGCATTGGAAACGATCTGTTCTATGTGGCGCAGTCCGGCAAAATGAATGGAAAGCAATATGGTTATGCCTTACTAATGCACCTGGATCGCGAAACCTGGAAGTTCACTGATGTAAAATAAATCATTATAAGTCCTATAAAATGTATTTTTGTGTTCTATAGGCCCGTTTCCGGGCCTATTTTTACGTGTTATGCTTGCATTTTGCACTGCAGGATGATATGATAGCGTCGTGGTTAATCAAATCATAATACACGTTTGTTTCGCTCATATTACAGCAAAAAGGAGAGACGGAATATGATTGTCACCGTTACGCTGACCCCAGCTCTGGACAAGACTGTGGTTCTGCCTGGTTTTGCCGTGGATCAGGTCAACCGTATTCAGAGCCTGCGTCTGGATGCGGGCGGAAAGGGTATTAATGTATCCAAGGTGCTCAAGGCACTGGGTACCGACAGTCTGGCCACCGGCATTCTGGGCGGCGGCACGGGCCGTTATATTGAGAACGCGCTTCAGGAAATGGGCATTGCCTGTGATTTTGCCTGGGTTCCGCAGGATACACGTACAAATCTTAAGGTAATTGACCCGGTCGGCCATACCAATACCGACATCAACGAGCCCGGGGCACCTGTCAGTGAAGAAGTGCTGGAAAGTGTATTTGAAAAAGCCGCTGCGGCTGCAAAACCCGGTGACATCGTCATCCTGGCTGGTAAAGCACCTGCCGGAACTGCAGATACCATTTTCGCCGACTGGATTATCCGCTTCAAGGAGCGTGGGATCAAGGTATTTATGGACGCTGATGCAGCACTGCTTATCGCCGGTGCTAAGGCATGCCCCGCGATGATCAAGCCCAACGATGCCGAGCTTGGACGTCTGCTGGGCCGCAGCTTCAGCGGGATCGCCGATCTTGCCGCCGCTGCTAAAGAGCTTGTGGAAGGTGGTATCGAAATAGTCGTCGTTTCCCTGGGTGGTGATGGTGCGCTGTTCGTCACCAAGGATGAAGTCCTTCGCGGCAAAGGCCTGCGCGTCCCCGTACAGAGCACAGTCGGTGCTGGTGACAGTATGATGGCCACCATGGCCCATGGTGCGGTTAGCGGCATGTCGTTCCGCGACACCTGCGCGCTCGCAATGGCTGTCAGTGCTGCAACCGTTATGACCCCCGGCACGCAAGCTGCTGACATGAATGTCGTCCGCGAACTGCTGCCCAAGGTAGAACTGGAAACCCTGTGATTTCAAATATAAATAGGAGGAAGCATTTATTATGAAAACTCGTGCACTGCGCCTGCATGGCGCGAACGACCTGCGGCTGATGGAGTTCGAACTTCCTGAAATCAAGGACGATGAAATGCTGGTCAAAGTTATGTCCGACAGCATCTGCATGTCCACCTACAAATGCGCCATGCTGGGTGAAAAGCATAAGCGCGTGCATGATGATGTAGCTGATCATCCGGCCATTATGGGCCATGAGTTCGCTGGCATTATCGAGCAAGTCGGCAAAAAATATCAGGATAAGTATAAGCCCGGCATGTGGTTCACCCTGCAGCCCGCTCTGAACTACAAGGGCACCATGTGGAGCCCGGGATACAGCTATCCCTACTTCGGCGGTGACTGCACCTACTGCATCATCCCGCAGGAAGTTTTCGAACTGGGCTGCTTCCTCGAATATAAGGGCGATGCCTTCTTTGAGGCTTCCCTGGCTGAGCCGTACAGCTGCTCCATCGGTGCTGCGCATGCTACCTTCCACACCAAGATGGGCGTCTATCAGCATGAGATGGGCATCCGTGAAGGTGGCAAGATGGCGATCCTGGCCGGTGCCGGCCCCATGGGTCTGGGTATGGCAGAGTACATCATCCACTGCGACCGCCGTCCTGGCACTCTGGTCGTGACTGATATCGACGAAGCGCGTCTGGAGCGCGCTCGTGAACTGTTCCCCAAGGAACTCGTAGAACCCACCGGCGTTAAAGTAATGTTTGTCAACACCCGCGACATTCCCGATGCAGCTGAATACCTGAAGAGTCTGGTCGGCGGCGGTTATGATGACGTATTCGCCTATGCCCCGGTCACCAGTGTGGTCGAACTGGCCAGCGACATTCTAGGCCGCGATGGCTGCCTGAACTTCTTTGCCGGTCCTACCGATACCAAGTTCAGTGCAAAGCTGAATTACTATGATGTTCACTACAACAGCACCCATGTCATCGGTACCACCGGCGGCAATACTGCCGATATGATCGAATGCCTGGAGCTGACTGCGGCCGGCAAGATCCGCCCCGCCGTCATGGTTACGCATGTTGGCGGCTTGGACAGCGCCGCGGAAACCACGCTGACCCTGCCCAAGATCCCTGGCGGCAAGAAACTGATCTATACCCACATCAATATGCCGCTGACTGCGATTGAAGACTTCGGCAAACTGGGTGAAAAGGATCCTCGCTTTGCAGAACTCGACAGGATCTGCAAAGCCCACAGCGGCCTGTGGTGCGGCGAAGCCGAGCGCTATCTGCTCAGCAACTGGGAGAACATCGATTAATCATCATTGCCCTGATACGGGGGAATTCCTTCAAGGATTCCCCCGCTTTTCGTACAGGACAGAAGCGTTGCGAGGATAACCGGAATGAATCTTCTGTTTGAACAGGCACAACCGAATGATATCGATCAGATCTATACCTTTTGCAAAGATCTGATTGAACAGTACGAGGATCCTGAAGACGTCAGCATCCCCGATGCCTTGGCATGGACTCGTAGGAAGATCACAAAGCTGATCAATGAGTATATGCGCGTCGTTTCCGACGGGCATACAGTTGCCTATTATCATTTCTCTCCGGAAGATGGCAAAATGGAACTGGATGACCTCTATGTGCTGCCTGAATACCGGGGTCAGGGTATCGGTACGGTGATCGTTCAGAAGTGCTGCGGCGAAACAGAATTGCCTGTGTTCCTGTATGTGTTCACAGAAAACAAACCTGCTGTCTCCCTATATGAAAAAGCAGGGTTTCGGATAATTAAGCCAATTGGAAAAACCCGCTGCATCATGCAGCGGGATCCTGGTTAACATAACTCCTCTGATATAAAAAAGGAGATACTATGAAAACACGCTATATCCTGACTTTGGACGTCGGCACAACCGGTGTCAAATGCGCTGCATTCACCCGCGAGGGCAAGGCGCTCGGCAGCCGTGTCGAAGCATATCCCACTTATTATCCAGCACCCGGCTGGTCGCAACAGAAACCGGAGGAACAGGTAGCTGCCTCGCTGCGCGCAATCCATAGCGTAACAGAACAGCTCCCCGATGGCGAATGCGCTGCACTGGTATTCAGCGGCACGATGAATGGCTGTATTCCCATTGACCGTCGCGGTCTTGCACTGCACGATAACATCATTCACAGTGACCTGCGCGCAGAACCGCAGACAGAGGGTATCCGCCGCCTGATTCCCTTGGCTGATTACTACGGTGAAACCGGCAATCGCATCGATGTACACAGCGGTCTTCCCAAGTATGTCTGGATGAAGGAAAATGCCCGTGAAATCTATGACAGTGCATGGAAGTTTGTCAATATCAAAGACTACCTTTATGGGCGTCTGACCGGACGCATCGGATGTACCGACCGCAGTGATGCTTCACTGTGCAATTGTCTCAGCATGCATACCGGTGACTGGGCATGGGATATCCTGAAAGCCTGCGGAGTCGATACTGACAAAATGCCTTCCCTGCTTTCATCCTATGATGTCTCTGCAGGACTCAGCGCCGAGTTCGCTGCGCTGACCGGATTGCCAGCAGGTCTGCCCGTTGCGGTCGGTGCTGGCGACGGTGCCTGCGCGGCACATGGTGCACGCACCCATACAGTCGGGGATGCTTATATGAACATTGGCAGCTCAGCCTGGGTAAGTTCCATGAGCCAGCTACCCGTCATAGATAAGGAAATGCGCCTGTTTAATTATTTTGACGCAGATGGTAAACACTATAATGTATGCGGTACAGTACAGTGCGGCTCTGCAGCCTTCAACTGGGCAGTCGAAAACCTTATCTGTCCCGATGGGCAGAAACCTGATTTTGATGCCTTGGAAGAAATGGCTCGTTCTGTTCCCGCTGGAGCACAGGGCGTCTTCTATCTGCCAACTCTGATGGGTGAACGCACACCATGGTGGACGGCCAAAGTCAGCGGTACGCTGATGGGCTTTACCCTCTACCATGACCGGCGTCACGTGACCCGTGCGGCATATGAAGGTGTTATGCAGTCGCTGAATATGTCAGGTGCGATCCTGGATGAAAACGGCCTACCCGTCCGCGGACTGACACTGATCGGCGGCGGTGCAAAGAGCCATATGTGGGGACAGATGGCAGCCGATATGTTCGGTGTGACCGTAAAGATCCATGCAACGCCGCATGAAGCCACTTCACTGGGCGCCGCTGTGATTGCCGGTGTTGGCATTGGCTGGTACAGCGATTTTGTCGAGGCTGCTCAGTGCATCCACTATCAGCGTGAGTATCAACCCAATCAGGAAGCATATGCTGCCTACCGCAAGCACCTTCATGTATTCCGCAGTCTGTACCCGCAGATGGCCGGAGCATACGCCGCTGTGTACGATTATCAGCAGGGCAAATAATACTTTTATCTTATTTCAGCAATAAAGCAAGTCATGAAAGGGTGTCCCGATTTCGGGACACCCTTTCAAACGTAAAAAAACGGAAGGCCGTTAAGGCCTTCCGCAGTTTGCACACATCTTACCAGTAGTTAATTACCGGCGCATCGCGGCGAAGCACTCGCTGCAGTAGATGGGGCGGTCGTTCTTGGGAATGAAAGGAACGGTAGTCTCGGCACCGCAATTCGCACACGTGGTGGTGTAGGTCTCGCGGGGAGCGCCGGGAGCCGGACGGCTGGCCTTGCGCGCCTGACGGCAAGCCTTGCAACGGGTGGGCTCATTCTGGAAACCCTTTTCAGCGTA
>JAEEGL010764593.1_pt1 | contig 10193 bp, 5 predicted proteins | sample 9134231 | NCBI WGS metagenome assembly JAEEGL01 (sample SAMN16246548, study PRJNA631951) | gut metagenome | biome: gut microbiome; feature: rumen; material: fiber-attached | host: Bos | place: Iran: Karaj | collected 2018-10
ACCCCTGCGCCTAAGTCGACGTTCTGATCGAACTTCCAGGAATGGATGGCTCCAACCATAGGGGTCAGGGCATGGCCGTTTTTAAAAGGAATAGTGTAACCCAAGTATTCGTAGTTTGAAACGGTGTTGTCGGCCCCTCGATTGACTATCCACCATGTGTTTGTACACCAGAACAGACGGCCATCGTTAGTGATGGCACCATTCATATAGAGTGCCGACGTCAGGTAGGAGAACTTGAAGCTGTGGTTCAAATCGAACGAAGGGGTAACTTGTGCGCCGATGTTATACCATTTGCTGATGGCAAGGCCATAGCGGACCAACGCACCCCAATATGCACAGTCATGACCAGTATACAGGTCCACACCAGTGGCGAAATGGCTGCCCAGTCCATACTGGAAAGTGGTGTAGGTTTCTTGACAGTTAATGCCTGGACGGGCTTTGACGGAAGTATAGCCATAGAGTTTATCGTTGCCCACAGTTCCAGCATAATAGGGGATCTGTGCCAAAGCATGGAGTGAAAGCAACCACCCAACAATTAGCAATACGATTTTCTCTTTTCTTAACTCCATAACTACTTAACTCTTTAAACATTTTATTTCGGCATTTCGATGACGATGCGACAGCCTTCACGATAGTTGGTATCAATGGTCAGACTACCACCAAGGCTGGCAGCATGTCGCTTGGCCAGGGGCAGACCCATGCCCACACCGATCTGTAGGCTGTCAATCTCTGCAAACGGGTTGTAGCTGAGTTTCGGCTCGGCAGGAACGCCCGAACCGACATCCTGAATAGTAAAGGTGACGGTGGTCTCGGTCTGGCCAACATGCAGAGATACGTGCTGTCCGTCAGAATGATGAACAGCATTATAGAGCGGTTCGATGAGCACACAGAGCAGGAACACGCGGTTGGTCAGTATATGGATGGCATCCTGCAACTCGGTGTCGAATTGTATTTTCGCCAATGGGAAGTGGCGCTGTATATGGTCGATGACGTCACGGGCAATGCCGTTGCACGACACCTCATCGACACGCTGACACATCAAATTCCCATTTACATCCGTCGACGTGGCATCGAACATCATGAGCACCATGCGGTTCATGTTGATGACATTGCTGCTCATCATTTCCGTGATGCTATCCAGCTCCTCGTCGTTGACCATGCCCTCATCGGCCAAACTGTCACCCAACACATTAGAGAATCCAGCAATGGCATTCAGCGGCATGCGCATCTGTTGCGTCATGCGGTGGATGAATCGGCTCTTCTGCTGTATGATGTCCTCTGCTTGCTGTTTAGCCAGCGTCAGTTTTTCATTATGCTGACGGACCTCGTCAGCATGTCGGCGCAGACTGCCCATGCGTCCGCTGAGCGACTGCTGCATCCGCGCGAAGCTGTTTTGCAACTGGGCGAAGAGACCGTCGTGATGACTGACGGGAATGGTCTCGTTACATTGTCCCTCGGCAATCTGCTGGGTGATGTTCGTCAGCTGGACGATGGGACTGATGGTTTGTTTTACCACTCGATTGCAGAGCACGAGAATAAACAGCAGTCCAACGATAAGCAGTATGACAATGACGATGCCCAGACTGTAGAAGCTCTTCATGGCATCGCTGTCGGGACATGCCAGCGCCAGGCTCCAGTCGGTACCAGGCACGGGCTGATAGGATACGTGATACAGTTCACCGTTCCAGCGGATGTGAATGGTGCCTTGCTTGCCGGCAGTCATCTCGTGGCCCAGCGTGATGATGTCCATATCCTCAACGGGGTCGGCATCGGTGAAAATAGTCTTGCGGAACAGCTGGGTGGTGTCAGGATATATCAGGAAGCGTCCGTCGCCGCCCAACAGCACGAAGTATGCGTTGGGATAGGGATGCTCGACCTCGTTTAGCATGCGGGCCATGCGACTGAACGACAAGTCGGCAGTAACGACACCGACGATGCGGCCGTCCTTCTGACGGAGGGGGCGGCAATAGGTGGCTATGGCCTCGTTGTGGTCAACCTTTCCTTCGGCATTGTCGATAAACGGGTCTACCCAGCAGGCTCGCCCAGTGTTGACAGGGGTGGTGTAGCACGCCTTATCAAAGTAGTCGTATTCCGGCTCGCAGTAGGTGGTCACCGTATCGCCGTGATTCACGGTATAGATGGAGAAGCTGTGGCCGTACGCCTTGAACATGTCGGGTACAGCAAATATCGAACTGCTGATGACGGGGGCGTTCAGACGCACAATGCGGTTCGACACGGACTGCATCGAGTCGGGGCGGAAATGTTCCTCGAGCAGCCATGCATTAGAATTGGCTGCCATCTCGATGGTGCTCATATAGGTTCGCACGCGGTGTAGCGTGGTGTTAAGCATGCTGTGCGAACATTCAGTGACCTCCTGATGTATCAGGTTGTTTGACTGCCAATATAGGATACCCAGCGACAAGATGAAGATGGGTGTCGTCATAAGCATGACACCCAGACTGAGTTCGCGCGACAGTTTCCGGCGGTTCTTAAGCATGGGCACCCTCCTTTCCTGTATTGGACTCTGTGAAATGAGCCATGTGGTTTAGCAACTCGACCATCGTCTGGGTTCTGCGCTGAATATTATCCACCTGACGATTCATGTCCTTTTGACTGATGTCATGATAGTTGTTACAGAGTGCCGTCACGCTCTTGTCGATGCTCTCGGCACTCTCCGACATCTGCTTCGTCATGTAGAGCAGGAACGATGTCTTCAGCTGGTCAGTCTCTACCATCTTGTCGTACCCTGCACGCAGAATATCACTTTGCTGATGCAGCTGTGTCGTCTCGTCCTCCAATTCGGTCACCTGCGTCTGCAACGACAATTGCATCTGCTCGAAACGGTTCTGCAACAGGCCTATCTCGTCCTGACGGTCGGAGTAAGGCAGCATTTCATGGTAGTTGCCTTCGGCAATATGTTGGGCAGACTTGACAAGCTGTTTCACGGGTTTCAGCTGTCGGCGGATAATCCAACTGTACATCAGGTAGAACAGCAACATGCCTAGGACGGCGATGCCCAAGACCAGATAGAGCAGCACGTTATAGGAGTCGAAGATGTCTTCCTCAGGGCATACCACACCAACACTCCAGCCGATATTTCCATTCGCCCGGCCTTCCCACTCGGCGCGCTCGAAGGGCTTGAAGAACACACACCAGTCGCGGTTGCCCCTGCGGAATTCCCTCATGCCGCTCTCGCCGGCCAACATAGCCTTGGCAGCATCCAGTTCGCTAGGGTCGGCCCCTTGTTCCATCTGGCTGAACACCGCTGGATTCGACAGTTTTTCTTTGTCAGGGTGCACGATATACGCTCCATTGTGTGCCAGCAGAACGCTGTAGCCGTTTTCCGAAGGTTTGGCAGCCAAAATGATTTTCGACAGCTGGTTGATAGATACGTCCACGGCAATGACTCCTACGCGTTGGTTGTGGCTGTCGCTGAATGGCAGACAGAAGGTAACCAGCGGCTCGATTTCAGTGTCAAAACCCTTCAAAGGGTCAATCCAGCTGATTTCTCCCGTTTTCATGGGTTCGGTGAACCACACCTGTTCAATATAAGGGCGATTGGCGAAGGTCTCGGACGTCACCAGGTCCGACGTGTTGTCAGTATCAGAAGACTTACGGTGAACGTATGCCATAAACAGGTCGCGGCCTGGATAGTAGCCTGGTATGAAACAAATGGCACAGCCCACGATGTTGGGATTGCTCTTAACCAGTTCCTGGCTATAGGTGTACATGCGGTCGGGATTGTCGAGATGTTCAATGAGGTCATGGTACACGTTACCCGTTGACTGCTCGACGCTCAACAGGATGTTGTCTATGTCCTGCATAGTGCCCTCCAGCGTCTGCTCTGCATTGCGCAGGGCCTCTTGCCGCAAAGCCTTGTGCGAGAAATAAGCCAGAATGCCCAGCGTTACTGCCAGCAACAGCAGCACCTCGACGGCGACCTGTACGTTCAGTTTCAGTTTATTCAGCATATCTTATTCGTCGACAAATCATCCAGACTATCATGATTCCTAATATGGCAAGTGCCAACAGCGCAAGACCCATCGTAAGGGTGGGCTTTTGTATATCATCCTTAGGCGTTACCACCACCAATGTCCAATTAATGCCTTCTATCGGACCGTAGTACAGCGTTGAAGAAACGCCGTCGACTGTCATGTCTAATGTGCCGCTCTTTTTCTGTGACAGGTCCTGTAGAATGCCTTTGTCCTTGATGGGCAATTTCTTATTATCAGGATGGATGAGGCAGGAGCCATCGTGGTCGACCACCACCGAGAAGAAACTGAGATCACGCATCAAAGGATATTTGTTCAGTGATTCGTGATGCTGAAATTGTTCGTCTACCCGCTGTAGCTCCTTGGTGAGCCAGTCGAAAGTAATGTCGGCACCACAGACACATGCCAATCGTCCCGTCGCATCGAATACGGGCTCGACAAATGTACAGTAGTGTCCACTCATATCGGTGCCGTCGTAATAATAATAAGGATCTGACCAAAAGCCTTCCTTCGATTTTTGGGCGCGAACATACCAGTCGGACTTGGTATAATCGTGACGAGCCGAACCCACCATGCTTAACACAAACTCGCTATTGTCGGTGTGATGAACATAGGGCTCGAACCATTTCCCCTTCTCCTTGAAATACTCAGGTTCAAAGGCAGCAAAATAACCTCGTACATCGGGAGCCAGACTGGTCTTGCTTTGTAGGGCGGCGATGACTGCTTCAGGAGTATCGAGATGTTTACCCACCTCGTCGAACACGTTCTTGGCATTCGTCTCCATTCCCTTGATGGTCTTGGCCATTTTCTCCGAAATAATATTCTGCAACCCTACATAACGTACATTGGTCTCAGCATGCATCACATAGGAAAAAGCCCAGAACGACACTCCTACACTCACAATTATTATCACGGCCATGATTAGCAGCACATACATTGATTGTCTTCTCATATTTAACAAAGCAATATTTATGACAACATTTAGTTATGCAAAATTAAGAAAATATTTCAACAGGCGTATTACTCCCCTCGAATTATTAACAATAATTAATCCTCAATAAAAAGACTGATTCGTTGCCCGTCTTTTCCGCTGTATATGATATGTTTTCCGTTGCCAGCTCCTCTATGCCACGCAACACAGTGTCTGCACTTGGGACGTGGGTATGCGGACGCTCGCTAAGCACGTCCTTCAGATACAGGTTGAGGTCTTTCATGCAGGTGCCGCCACAGCAGAACACGGAGAATAAGGCCCGTATAATCTCGCTGTACTGATAGCCTATCAGCGTGCTGCGGAGTCCCAGATGAGAATCTATCACAGAGGACAGAATGCTGTCAAATTTGTCCAAAACGAAAAATATTCCGCCAAAAGCGGTGATTTTCTCAGATTTTATGCTTACCTTTGCCATGTCATTGAAGAATTTGTTTGTTTTGATTTGCAGCACTAAGATAAGTGAAATTTCTGACATGGCCAAATCCTGGGCAACTTTTTGTTGCTCAGGTTCTTATAAAGAAAGTTAAACCAAAGGGCTGCGGAATTGAGGTTGGAAACAAACAGATTATACTACAACTTATAAAACGTACGAACTTATGAAAAGAACCACCCTTTTATTGATTGCGCTATTGTTGTGTTGCATCAGTATGATTGCACAACAAAGAAGCGAAAGTGAGGCTATCCAGATAGCCCAAGAGTTCTTTGGAAAGAAAGGTAAAATGCCTCAGCTTTCCGTGGTATCTCCCCAGAAGATAACTGCGCAAATCCGCAAGAAAGTTGCAGCTGCACGGAAAGCTCCCGCGAAGAACTCTGGCTCTTACGTGGTAAATGACGAGGCAAACAATCGCTTTGTCATAGTGTCGGCTGACGAGAGACTTAACACGATTCTAGGTTACTCAGAAAAAGGAGCATTTGACCTGAATAATGTTCCTGATGGTCTCTTGTTCCTGATAGATGGCTATAACATTCAATATGACAGTCTGTTGGCAGGGAAAGTGGAATACATACAGTCACCATCTCGCCGATCTGATATTGTTCAAGCTGTTTCACCCTTACTTAGTACTGAATGGGGGCAAGGCTTTCCGTTTAATGAGTTGTGTCCAGAAGACCCATTTTATGGTGGTAAGTGTGTTACAGGTTGTATAGCCACAGCTATGGCCCAAGTAATGAAATATTATAATTGGCCTGAAAGAGGTAAAGGAGACTTGACATACAATTCTGAGCCCTATGGGCTGAATCTGTCATTAGACTTTTCAAGTTACCAATTTGATTGGGACAGTATGCCCAACAAATATAATGGAGATTGGACAGACACACAAAGAGATGCTGTTGCTCGCCTAAATTACGCGTGTGGTGTGTCTGTTGCCATGCAATATACAAACTCCAGTTCAGGATCAGGTGCATATCCTGCTAATATTGCATACGCTCTTATTAATAATTTTGGTTATAATCCTAATATAATGTATTATGACCATGACTATTATTACAAGGAAGAATGGGATAGCCTTATCCAAGTAAGTCTTTCAAAGAAACGTCCAGTCCTATATGGAGGAGATGGCGGTGATTTGAATGGTGGTCACCAATTTGTTATAGATGGAGTAAATTCTGATGGACTTTATCATATAAATTGGGGGTGGTACGGTAATTACAATGAAGGATACTATGAACTAACCGCCCTAAAGCCGGGAAAATATGATTTCAGTCTTGGGCATTCTATGGTATGTGGAATAACCCCAGAGCAGGAGAAACTCGAGCCAACAGCAGATTTCTGCACTATTGGCTTTATTCCTAACGAATGGCTTTCACCTGTCAGCGTTGGTACATATACAAGCTGTACCTTCGGAAAGACTCAATTATGTGGTACATCTTATCATACGTTAAAGCATCAATTCAATGGCTATATAGGTATAGGTGTCTTCGACGAGAACTTCAATTTTATCAAGTCATTGACACGAAGCAGGATCAATACCGATGGAGCTCATTATTATTCTAAGCTTTCGATGTCATACAAATATGATAGTAGGACCTTTTCTGAAGGTAGTCAATATTACATAGCTCCCTATTCGATTGAAAATGGTGCAGAAACCCCCAATTTGATGCACACGAAAGGAGGCGTGACAGATTGGTATCTTGCCACCGTAGAAAAAGGAATAGTCAAGCTTACAAAAAGAGGTATTATTGAACCAGATGATTTGTTAGAAGGCTTGGTCGGTACTTTCAATGTAAAAGCACTTGACAAATCAGGGAACATGAAATATTGGCAAACAACTGTGACTAAAGCATGGGACGAGAATGGGAAATACTATTTCCAGAACTTCGACCCTGCTGCTGGAGAAATTACTGTGACAGCGTATATGCAGAAGAGTGGAAACTATGAGATATCGCTCGATAAGCAAAACTTACCAGATAACATTTCGTTATTTAGTGCGTCATCTTCAATATCTGTGACTATTGACAGGACAAATAACACCATGAGCATAGATGATATATGGGGTACTAAGCAACGTAGTGTAAGTGGTGATATCGCAAGTGACAGTGAACTATCGTATTACAAAAGTGCTGACTATCGTTATCCTCCTAAACCTGTCTTAGTAGAAAAACCTGTAATTGTTGTGGATGACAACCATGTTCTGAATATAACATGTGCAACTGAAGGAGCAGATATCTATTACACAAAATCAGAGAAAGGATTAGAACCAACCGAACTATCCCCAGTCTTTGTGAAAGCTGAGACGCTCACGGAAAACACTGTAATCGTTGCAAAAGCATACAAAGAGGGGAGTTGGTCTGAGAGTAATATCTGCTCCTATACAGGAATTACAGCAGCAGCACCAGTATTTACCTCCAAAGAACATACGGTATTTATTAACTGCCCGAATCAAAAGGATGCGGTTATCTACTATACAACAGATGGAACACAGCCTACAGTAAACGAAGAAGGAAAGTATTCCGCTGAAGGGATTCCATGCACAAAGACGACAACCTTCAAGGCTATTGCGACCTATCCGAATTGGAACGATTCACCCATAGCAACGTACATTCATGTAATAGAACCGGAGCCAGAAATAGTTATCCATAATGAGGCAGGTCAACTTCCCTCAAAGATTTCAGGAACTGAGAAACAAAATGCCGTCAGCCTACAAATCTCAGGCCAGTTGAACGGAACTGATATTAAATTCATTCGTGAAATGCTTTCAGAAGGCAAACTTGCCTATCTTGACATGGAGCAAGCCTCGATAGTCGAGGGAGGAGAGTCATATAATCCAGACCAATTCGTTAGCGACATGACCGAAGACAACGTAATAGGAAGAAACATGTTTAACCGTTGCAAGAATCTTGTTTCTCTGAAGTTGCCAAACTCAGCAACTAAGATTGACGTTGTTGCTGTCACTGGATGCGAAAAATTGAAGGAACTATCATTGCCCGCTTCATGTGAAACTGTTATACAAGGTGCCATACAATCCTGCAAGAATCTCGAAACAATATATTTACCAAAAAACGTTAAGTATTTTATAGGGTCCATTTTTGACGGCTGCCAAAATCTGACAGAAATTATCGTAGATGATGACAATCCGTATTTCACTTCTTTGGAGGGAGTCATGTTTACAAAAGACATGTCAAAACTTATAAAATACCCAGCAGGCATCAAACAAAGAAGTTACACGATTCCAACAAATGTCCAGACTATCGGCGAACATGCTTTTTCTTACTCAGCTTTAGAAGAATTAGAATTGCCTTCTTCCTTGACCTCTATTGAGAATTTTGCATTTGTGGGATGCAAACAATTAAACGTAATAGCTATTCCAAGTTCTGTTACAAATCTTGGGCCAGGAGCATTCCAACTATGCCAAAACTTATCCTTTGTTTCTCTTTCACCAAATATCGAAAAATTAAATGATTACACATTTGATAATTGTATTAGTTTGGCAGATATCACTATAGGGAGTGGAACAAAGGAAGTGAATGGCAGTGCCTTTGATAATTGTTCTTCCTTGCGGGCAATATACGTTGACGACGACAATGAATATTATTCTTCTGTTGACGGTATCCTTTACTCAAAGGATATGAAAAAACTCGTGAGATGTCCCGCAGGATTGTATAAGGAAGAGTATCTCATTCCCGATGGTGTTGAGATTATTACAGAATATGCATTGACTGGATGCAAAAATATTAAAAAATTCACCCTACCGCAGACATTGCGTGAGATAGAAAGATTTGCATTCATCAAATCTGCCATGTCTTCTATAGTCATTCCGTCCAGTGTAAATAAGATAGGTGCAAGTGCATTCCAACTATGCCAAGAATTGGAAACACTCGTTTTCCCTGATGGAATCACTGAAATTGCCATGGGAGTGGCAAGCAATTGTGAGAAATTGTCCTACGTGTACATACCTTCCTCAGTAACAAGTATCGGCAGTGATGCCTTCTCTTGGTGTGTTTCACTTTCCACCATTAAGACTATGATTAAAAACGTGACGAATCTGGAAGTAGGCCTATACGCATTTTATCGAATACCCGATAAATGCACATGGCGTGTCCCTGCTGGAACCTCTGGAAGATATAAGGCCCAACCTTGGTGGGTTTCAACATGGAGTATAATTGACCCGTGCGACTTGAGTGGAGATGGCACTATCAACGCCTTGGACATTCAGACTATAATCAACGCATGTGTTGATGAATCCACAGATGCCAAGTTCGATGTCAACGTTGACGGTAAAGTTAACGCTCTGGACATTCAGGAGGTTATCAATGGTGCTGCTGCAACAGAATAACGTCTAATCATTATGAACTAACACATTCGTAGCAACATGCGAAAAAGGAGATACTATCATACTGCTACAAAATCTCCAACAGTCAGTCCCCGCAGTCTTTCAGCCCTGCGGGGATTGGCGTTTTCTACGATCATCGCCACATCCAACATACTGCGCGTAAGAGCTTGCCACTGCCTTTCAGCATATGCTCGTAATGAACGAAATACGCCAAGCGCTCCAATATTATGCAAATCACATTATGCAATTTGCATAATTCAAAATGGCGCACCCGGATTTTTCCGTGGCACACCCCTCCGACCATCCATAGCCACACATAGAACAGGGAAGACCACTGCACTTATCCAAAGATTTTGCATACTCTGTAGAAGAAGAAAGTCAGACTTGACACTCCATGCAGCTCTGACCTGAATCCCTTGATCTTTGAATTCAGCGACTCGG
>JAEEGL011570488.1_pt1 | contig 10193 bp, 5 predicted proteins | sample 9134231 | NCBI WGS metagenome assembly JAEEGL01 (sample SAMN16246548, study PRJNA631951) | gut metagenome | biome: gut microbiome; feature: rumen; material: fiber-attached | host: Bos | place: Iran: Karaj | collected 2018-10
TCATTCATTAACCATAAATTTTGAGGAACATATGAAATTTTACCATTAATTATTATTGGAGAAGAACTTTCAATTAATTTATAATTGTTTAATATTGATTTTAATAAAGTTGTTTTTCCTGAACCATAAGTTCCTAAAATTCCTATAAATTCACCTTTTTTAATTGTAAATGAAATATTTGAAAGTAATTTTATTTCATTTGGAATTCCTGGATAAGATTTTTTTCTTTTTTTTATTTCATTATTTTCTTCTTTATTTTCATCTTTATTATATTCATTATTTTCATTTATATTAATACCAAATGTTGCTTTGTCATATTTTATTATTATGTTTTCTTCTATTAATGATTTAATATTTTCATGAGTTGTGTAATCATGTTCATTTGATTTTAAAAAATTTTCTAATCTAGATACTGAAATTAAATTAGTGAAAAATCCATTTAAAAATGAAGGAATACTCATTAAAGGATTTGTTAATGAATTAATCAAATGAAATGCAGTAAAAATATTTGTTATTTCTAATTCATTATTTGAATATAAATAAATACCAATTGTTACCATTAATAAAATTAAAGGGATATTTGCATTAAATAAATATCTAAATAAACCTATATTCATTTTCTTTTTAATGTAATATAATTCAATTTCTCTTTTTGCTTTTATTTTATTTGAAAATTCTTCTTCCCAACCATTAATTTTTATATATTTTAAAATATGAAAAACATAACTTAATATTTTCATTCTTTCATCTTTTGTTTTTAAAATATCTTTTATATTTCTTAAATATAAAATTTGCATAATTAAAACAAAAATAAGTAAAATAAGCAATACTAATAAAGTATAAATAAATTTCTTTCCAAAAAATTGAAATAATAAAAATAAAGCAATAAAGACACGTATTGGCATAGATAAAATTCTTGGTCCAACCAAAAATAAATAACTTATTTTTTCACAGTCAATTTGAATTAAATTAATTTTTTCTCCTTCTTCTTTACTTGAATTTGTATAATTTCTTTTTAATATTTTTTCATAAACTAAAGCAATCATTTGGTTAGTTATTCTTTCTCTTAAAATAAAATCTCTAAAATCAAAATAAAAAGAAATTATTGGTGATAATATTTTAAAAAAAATATATATAAATGTACATGTATAAATATCGAATTGATAATTTTTTATCTTTTCTATTAATGATAAATTATTTAACTGTTCTAAATTAGTAGAATTAAAATCACCAGAAGAAAAATGATTTAATATTTGACGATAAAAATATAACAAAATATATTGAAACAGAATTAATAAACTATCAACTAGAAATAATATAATAATTTCAGTATAGTGAATCATAAATATTGATTTTAATAAAGGATATTTTTCTTTATTATTTTTATAATATTTTTCCCACTCTTTCATAAGTTTATTTATATGAATTTTTGTTTTTTGTTCTTCATGTAAATCATTAATATCACTTATTTTTAATTTTCTTTTATTTGAAATTGATATTGCTTTCTTTGACCAAGTGAAAAAAAGTTTATTTAATATATTTGTATTATAATAGTTAAATTCAGTTTTTTCATTTTTTTTATTGTTTTCTTGAATATCTAATGATATATCAAACTGTTCTTCTATTAATTTATTTTTAATATAATTTTTAGTTGACAACGAGTCCATTGCCAAAAAATAAATCAAATTTAAGATAATTAAATAAAATTATATTTATAATAATTTTTAAAAAAAATAGAAATATATTTTTAAAGTTTAATACTTTTTATATATATATAATAACTATTTATATTTATTTATATATTTTTATAATAAAAAAAGGAATTTGAAAAAAAATTGATAAAAATGATTAATTATATATACACTAATTTTAATTTATGTGATCAATTTTTACTTTTAACATTTTTAATTTTTCTTCAATTAATTCTTGATTGTTTGTTTTTAATTGTAAATCACTCTCATCAAAATTTGATTTAAAACTTCCTTTATAATAGCTATAATCATTATTATCTATTTTATCTAATAAAAGAATCATTTCATTTTCTTTATTAATTATATTATTATAACCTAATAATATAATATCTTTATTTAATTTTTTGATTTCGATATTTTTATCATTATTATTAATTTTATTATCTTTAAGATTAATTTTATTATCATTATTATTTTTTATACTATCACTATTAATAATTTTATTTTCATAAATTTTTACAAATTTATTATTTTTATTATTAAAATCTATACTTTTATAATTATGATTTGATTTAATTCGATTATTTTTAAATTTATATTTATGATAATTTGATATTTTCGAATTATTAATATTTAAATTAAGCATTTTTTCTTTTAAACTTTTTTTATAAAATTTTTTTTTAATAGGATTTTTAATTAAAGAATTTTGATTAGAAATATTCTCAGTAAAGCTTAAAAATTTTTGTAAATCACAATTTCTTTTTCTTATATTCATTTTAATATCATTATCACTATTTATTGTTATTATATTTGAATTATAATTATTAACATTTAAATTATTTGTTTTTTTATTTAAAGAATTCAAATCATCTAATCTTTCAGAACTAGGCATAGTAGAAGTCATTATTTTTTTATCAAATTTTTCTTCTTTATCATATTCAATTATTTTCATTTTATCATTTTCCATAATAAATAAATTATTTTTTGATTCAATAAGATTTGAATTATTACTAAAACTATTAATATAATTAAAATTTGAACTTATTGAATTTATTTTTCTATGATATTTTTCACTTAAATAATTATGTATTTTATTCCTGACTTCAAAAATTTTTTTTCTATCATAGTTAATATAAGGTTCATTAAAATTTTTATTTTTTTCATTTTTAATAATTGGTTTATATTGTTCATCCAAATTTATTAAATTAATATTTAAAGAATTTAAATTTTGATTATATATATTATTTGGATATTTTGAATATTGTTGATTTTGAAAATCAGTTAAAAAGTTTTTTTTTCCTTTATTATAAAAACTTTGTGTTGATATTGTTTTTTCGACATCTGAAAAATTAGTTTGTAATTGATTATGATAAATTGAATTATAATTTGAAGAAATATTTGAATAATTTGTTCTTGATAATTGATTATTATGAGAAGATATTGTATATTCTGGTGATACATTATTTAATTTATAATATAATTGTTTTGAATTATAATTAGGTAAATTTCTTTTTAATGTGCTAATTTTTTTATTATTTACTCTTTTTATTAACTTCTTTGAAAAATAAGGAGAATCTGAAAAATTTCTTTTTTTAACAATTTCATGTTTCATTGAATTTAATATGTTTTATTTATTTTATAAATTTATATATTATAATTATTATAATCTTTATTTTTAAATCTATTATGAAATAAAATAAAGATTTAAATATATATATTTTACAAATTAATTTTTGTTTTATTTAAAAAAAATATTTCTCCAATTATAAAATATTGATTAAAAGGATTTATATTTTTAATTTAAATAAATATTTTTCTATATTTTTAATACATGATTTATATTTAATTAAAGTTTTAATGTTATACTCTAATTATATTTACTATATATTTTAATATTGTCACGATAGAAACTGAATTTTCACTCATAAATTATAGTCAAAAAATGTAAATTCTTTTAATTCATTTATTATCATTTTTTATTATAATTTATGAGATTGATTTATATTAATTTGTTTATATAAATGATATAAAAACCAAAATAAAAAAATTTCACACCCTAATGGATGACAATAATAATCCCAATGTATTTTCATGAATATATACAAAAGTAATTTACAAATAATTAAAATTTTCTAATAGATATAGAATTTTTAAATTTTTAATCCTTCCAACGCTCTTTTATATTGATTAAATATTTCTTCATCAATAAATAAATTAAAATTGAGTAAAATTACATATTCATATTCCATTTTAGACAATTCACTACAAGAAACTCCTGCAATTTGAGAATAATAATCATTTCCATATATTTCATCTTCATTATATTTTAATGAAATTAATATACTTGTAAATAAAAGTTTATAAACATTTAATTTTGTAATTTTTTTTACTTTTGCAATTCGATCAATAAAAATTAAAGCAGAAATTAAAGTATTTTCTTCACAGTTTGAATATGAAATTATTCTGATAATATAATCAAAAAGATTAATATTTGGAATTTGATTTGTATCAAAAATATCTTCTTTTTGTTTATTATCTTTTTTTTAATGAATTATTATTTATTAATTCATTTAATATTTCTGAAATTGAATTTGATATTTCAACAATATGTTTTGGAATATCAAATTCATCTTCATTGCATTCATCATTTGCATTTTCACTTTCAAATGATGAACTTATTTCAGTTATTTCTCTTTCTATTTTCTGTTTTATAATATCCTCATATTTATTACTACCTATCATTCCTTTTGATATTCAATAAATAATAATTTTTTATATATTTGAATAGTTTTTTTATATAATAAAAAGAAAAAAACTGCTTACAATCTTTTAAATTAAATTTTTTATCTTAAAAAAAAATAAATTTTAATATTTAAAATTTTATTATTATTATTTTATCAATTTCATTTAAATAAAATTAAAAAGAATTAATTTAAATTTAATTTCAAAAGATAAAAACAAAAAAATAAAATTATAATTTATTTTAAAATATAAATTATATCATAAAATAATAAATAACAAATAAAAATAATAAAATTCCCAAATAAAAAAAATGAAAAAATCAACATTTAACGATTATCCTTCAATTCCAAATTTAGACATAATGAAAAGGATACAAAGCACAAAAAAAGTGAAAAGACCTCCATCATCAAATTCTTTAAGAACAAATAAAAGTCAAGAAGATATTTTATCAAAAAGTTCGTTAAAAACTCAAAATTCAACTTTATTTAAAAATGAATTAAAAACAACTAGAGATAGTAATATTTTTTCATATATAAATGATCCTGAAATTGATTCTGAAATAAATGAATTATTTAAACAATATTATGAAAGTAAATCATCTAGAAAACAAAGTGAAGAAACTTTTAATCATTTTAATAATAAATTAAATAAACTTCAAAAAGATGAAGAAAAAGCAAAAGAAAAAGAAAAGTTATTAAAGAAAAATTATGAAAGAATGGAAAAAATACAATTTAAAAATTTAAAAGAGAAAGAATTAGTAATGAGAAATAAGGAAAAAATGGAAAAAAAATTAAAAGAACATAAAAAAAATAATGATTTATTTAGAAATAAAAGAGATATGACTTTGAAAAATTTTAGAAATAATGTTGCAAAAAATAATTTTGATATAATATCCAAAATTAAAGAAAAAAGAAAAGATAATTATAATAAATATTTAGTATATGAAGAAAATCAATTAAGAAATAAACAAGAACATGTTAATTTTGTTAATAGACAAAGGACTTTAAGTCAAGAAAATAAAAAACAAAATGAATATGAAAAAAAATTAAGATTAAAAAAAGAATTGTTAAAAAAAATAAAAGAAGAAGAACAAAGAAAAAGAAATTTTGAATTAGAATCAAATCGTTGTCAAAATGAAAGTATGGAGGTTATAACAAGAATAAAAAATATTGATGAAGAAATAGAAAAAGAAAAAATCATGAATATATAAAAAATTATTATTGTAAATAAATAAAAAAAGTAAAAAAAGAAACATAAATTTAACATAACCAAAAAAATAAAAAAAATAAATAAAATTAATTAATAATTATATTATTAGAATTTTCCTATTAAATAAATAAATTTAAAAAATTCAAACTAAAAAAAAAATATGACAGAACAAACAAAAAAAAATTCTTATCAAAATATAAAAAGAAATCCAGAACAAGATCAAGTTAGAGTATTTCTAGAATCAAGTTTAGGAATAGGAATTCCAAATTTTAAACTTGATGATTCTTTAATAGGAAAAGGGAATAAATTAAGTGAAGGAATAAAAAATAGAGTTTTCTTATTTCCAATAGGAAATTCTCAATATAGATTTTTTTTAGGTCATTTTGATATAGAAAAAATAAAACCTACAAAAGTAATATATTCACAAGATGAAAATGAACAAAATACAAAATCAAATCAAGATATTAAAAATACAAAAAATAATAAAAAAATATTTTTATATTCTTTAAATTATGGTCAAGCAAATTTAACAAAATCATTTGATCTTTCAGAAATAAGAGAAGAAATAAATTCACATTCATTAGAAATAAATCCTTTTAAAAATCAAAATACTTCATTTAAATATTTAATAAGTACAAATAATTCAAATTCTAATAATAAATTAAGTGCCTTAAAACATATTGAATTTGAAATAATAAAACCAAATAAATGTTGTGATTGTGGTGTAGAAAATTCAAATGAAAATCCTTTACTTTTTTGTAAAAATGATAATTGTTTTTTTTGTACTCAATGTGATAAAACTTGGCATGAACAAAAAGAAAAAAAAGCACTTTCTTTACATTTTAGAACTAATAAATTAAATTATACTCTTTCTTATTTTGGTAATTGTCCTTTATTAGGTCATTTAAATAAACCTTTTTTATATTTTGATGAAAAAAATAAAACTTGTTTATGTGTTAAATGTGTTGAGTCTTTAAATTCTGAAGATAGAGTTGAAAAAGATATATCTTATATTGAAGATTATTTAAAAGAAAAAGAAAAAAAAGAAGATTTTTTAAATTCGAGAATTGATTCTGTTTGTAATGATATTAATCAAAGATTAAAATATGCTGAAAGTATTTGGAATAAAATTGATGAATATGAAAAAAAATATTGTAATGAATTAGAAGATAAAAGAAATGAAAGTATTAAATTAATGTTTGATGAAGGTTATGCTAGACAAACTTTTTTATCTTGTACTTTTATGGAAATTCAAAGAATTATGAAAGAAATAGATTCTAAAGTAATTTTTAATAAAAATCAAAAAAATAATGTTGATGTGTCAACTTTTTTATATATGAATCAAGTTTATTTAAATTATATGCATAATGAATTAAGTTCTAATTTAGAATTATTAAATTCTACTATTTTAGAACCTTTTATTAAACCTATTATTACTTTAAATGATAATAATTCTTCTGATTATCCTAAAATTAATTTAGATGAATTTAAATTAATGGATAGTTATTATGAAGATGATTATTAATATATTTTTTTAATTCGTTTTTTATATATTTTATATTATAATTTTAATAAAAAAAATAAAATATATTAAAACTAGTTCATTTTATAAAATTAAATATATTATTAAATTTTAATATCCTAATTTATAAAGTTTAATATTTATTTTTCAGATAATGATAAAGCTTACACGTTAAAACACATATAAGCCTTAAATAAATTTTGATAATAATAATAATTTTGTTTTTAAATGCCTTTTTAATTTATCATCCAAATCAACCAATATTTATAGTATTTATATACTTCAATATTTATAAATCAAATTCAAACAAATAGAAATAAATTTACAAATAAAATTGAATAAAATTTAAATTCTTAATCTAAAATTCCTTCATTATTATAATATAAACTAAAAGGAATTTTATCTTTAGGAGAAACATTATCAAAATTAATAACATATTCATCTTTTTGTTCATAATCATCAATTAATAATTCATTAAAATTCAAATCTAAAATTTTATTATACTCAAATTTATCATAATCATTATCAATAAAATTAAAAGGATAAGAATTGAAACTATAAATATTATCACCATTATCAATAAAATTATTAGTATTATTAGTATTATTAGAAGAATGAGTAGTATTATCATTAACATTATTTTCATTTGAAAAACTATTATTCGACAATTTTCTAATTTTATTTCTATGAAAACTTCTACTACAATAACAATCACAATTAATATTTTCAGGATCATAATTTTCATTATAAATAACATTTTTTCTATATTCAGAAGCTAATTTTTTATTATGAGAAGAACAATAAAAAGGAATAGCAATATTTTTACAATGATTTTCAATAGAATAAAATTTCTTTAAAAATTTAATAGAAAATATCATTCCTTTTTCAATAGCACAAGGTATATGAAAATAACATTTACATTTAGGATTATTACATTTCATAACAGCTTTTTCTTTAGATAATTTTTGATTACAATACTTACAAGAATTTTTATATCTCCATTTTCTAATTTTATCTTTTGAAATGTCTTCTTCATTATAATCTTCATATAATTCAGGAATCAATTTTAAACAAAGTGAATGATAATAATTATCATTTTTTTCATTGTAATATAATACTCCATTACTAAGAGAACAAATGAAACATTTTAAATTTTCAATTGGAATATTTTTTTCAAAGGCGTTTTTACATCTTTCACATTTGAATTGTTTTATATTTTTATCATTTAAATTTAAAGGAATGTGATAACAACTTGGATGAAAATTACATTTACAAATTGAACATTGGATTAAAGAATCTGTTGAATATTCATTAAATTCTAAACAAATTTCACATCTTTGTAATTTAGGTAATGGATTTTTTGCTTTGCGACCACGAAGAGTTTTTTTTGAAATGAAGTTTTTAATTTTTGATATGTCAATTTCTTTTTTAGTATTTATGTCTTCGTTTTCATTTTGAATTTGAGAGTCTATTATTACTTTTTCTGTTTGATTTATTGTTGGCATTTTTTTTTTTTGTTTTTTTGAATTTTTAATTTAATTAATTTTTTTTTATCACTTGTTATTTATATAATATTTTGTATTATAGAATTTTTCTAGAAATTATTTGATTTAATTTTATGATTTTAATAAGAAAAAAATAAGGGAAGTTTATAATTTTTGGAATTTTAATAGGATATTAGTTTATTTTTCTATTAGATGTTTTATTTTAGCTTTTTTTATTCTTATTTTAAATTTTTAATAAGAAACGTACTTTTGTTTTATAATATTTTTGTTATATATTTTATGCTTTTACTTTGATTTTTATGAATTAATTAATTTTGATGTTTTTAAGTATTATATTTTTGATATTGTTTATTATATTTACTATTTAAACCTTTTTTTTTGTGCGTTTTTTCTTTTAAAACAAGGGGTTAAATATATATAAATTGTATATGTTTTAATTTTTTATAATCATTAAAAATTAATTTTATCCTATAAATAATAAAAAAATTAATTATTTTTTTTATGGAAAACAATGAAATTATAATAGACTGTTTAGAAATATTAAAAAAAGAATTACACGAAAATAATAGTTAAATAAAACTTAAAGCTTTTAATTGTTTAATTTATTTATTATTTATATTTTAATTAATAAATCCCCAATCCCATTCACTTTATTTTTAAATAAAAGTTAGTAAATTTTTAATTGTTTAATTTATACTTGTCTAAAAATTAAATTGATGACATTGATTGTAAAAAAATAATTTGTTAATAAATTATTCAAATTATATTAATAAAAAAGTTAATTAACTTTTTTTTTAAAAAAAACATACAATAAATATAACAAAACCAAAATTTTAAGAAATTAAATGATAAAACATTTAATATTTTGTCTGATAGATGTTTCTGGAAGTATGAAAAATGCATACTCAAAAAATTCTTCAAATTCAAAAATTGAATCACTATACAATACAATTAGAAATATTATTTTTTCAGAACATCTTCTTGGTTCAGAACAAGATATTGATTTCTATGCACTAATGTTTGGAACAACTTTTAAACAAAAGTGGTTAAATATCTTAGAAATTTATAATATTTTAGATAAAATTATGATAAATATAAATGAAGAAGATTATGATATAAACAAAATTAAATTTGACAAAAAATATGAAATAGATAACCCAAAAAAAGAACTAAAATATTTATTAGAAAAAGAAGGGGCAATTGAAATTGATAGATTTATAAATTTAATTCCTTCAGAAGAATATTTGAATATTTTAGTATATTATTTAAGAAGAAATTATGATTTATTAAGAAAAATTTATAATGAACTTCCTGATTGTCATAGAAAAGAAGATTGGTTGTTTTTTGGAATAATGAATGGAGCTAAAAGAAGAGCTATTTCTTTTTATAATCCTAAGAAAGAAGTTAAAAAAGTTTATAATGATGTTTTAAAGGAAATAAAAAATATAATAAAAGATGAAATAATAAGAAAAATAAAAGATGAATATTTAAATAATTCAGTTGAATTAATAAAAATAACAGGAA
>JAEEGL011947269.1_pt1 | contig 10193 bp, 6 predicted proteins | sample 9134231 | NCBI WGS metagenome assembly JAEEGL01 (sample SAMN16246548, study PRJNA631951) | gut metagenome | biome: gut microbiome; feature: rumen; material: fiber-attached | host: Bos | place: Iran: Karaj | collected 2018-10
CGATTTGCGAAAACGGGGGTTCAGCCCGCGCAAAAAGCGATCTTTGAAAGGCTGCCGATATGGCTCAGTTGGTAGAGCAACGCATTCGTAATGCGTGGGTCCCCGGTTCGAGTCCGGGTATCGGCTCCAGAATGGTAATAGGGGAATGTTCTTTTTAGTGAGGCATCCCCGTATTTTTCTTTTAAGGTCAAGGATTGTTGCGGAATTAGCTCAGTTGGTAGAGCATTGGCTTCCCAAGCCGAGGGTCGCGGGTTCGAGTCCCGTATTCCGCTCAATATTATTTGTTTTAACACTATAATATAGAGGGCATGCCGGATGGACTGCCCTCTATATTCTTTTAGTCAGAATATACTTATTTATACTATCACGAAGCAGTAGAATAGCCGCAAAACCATTAATTATAGTTAAATTATTATAAATAATTAGACCAAGTATTGTCAGATTAAAAATAAATATGTATTTTTGCACTGTGTTTTTCATGGTATTAGATTATTAAGGTTAATCGAAAGTCGTTAGTCGTGAGACAATAGATTTTCATTGTTAAATCAATTACGTATTGTAATTGGTAATTAAAGAGGAGCCTGTGAAGGTTTCTCTTTTTTTTTAGAATTAATTGTTCTGAAGTAATTATTTTGCTTAAAAATTTGCGCATTAAGTAAAAACGTATTAACTTTGCAGTCATGGAATATATGTCGCAAGAAGGCTACGACAAACTCGTAGCAGAACTTCATTATCTGGAAAACGTAGAACTCCCACAAGTAAGAGAGGCAATAGCAGAAGCCCGTGACAAAGGAGATCTTAGTGAGAACTTTGAATATCATGCCGCAAAGCGTGAACAGTCGAGGCTATTAGGGCGAATACGCTTTAAGCAGAGAGTATTGGAATTTGCAAGAGTTATCGACAAGTCGAGGCTGGGGGCAGACAATGTTGGACTGCTCTCCAAGGTCGTGATGACCAATATGAACAACCAGGCGAAGATGACCTACACCATAGTCAGCCCCCATGAAGCCAACCTCCGTGAGGGAAAGATTTCCGTCAAGTCGCCCATAGCACAAGCACTACTTGGCAAGAAAGTAGGTGATGTGGTTGACGTGCATGTGCCTGCCGGCCTTGTGAAACTGCGAATAGAGAGTATTACATTATAAGAACGAAGCAAACCCAGAGTTAGGACGTATCAAACCTTGATTTAATTATTTCAGGTAGTCTTCGAAGTATTGCGTGATGCGCTCGTGCAGATGTACGCTGGCGTGTCCGCGCATGTTGTGACCTGCGCCCGGATAGACGAAGAAATCGGGCTGGGTGCCCGCTTCTATGCAAGCCTTGAGGAACGACAGGGAGTGCTGGGGCACGCAGGTGGGGTCGTTGTAACCGATGATAATCTGCAGTTTGCCCTTCAGGTTGCCAGCCTTAGTGATGAGGCTGGTTTTCTTATAGCCCTCGGGATTGGTCTGGGGCGTGTCCATATAGCGTTCGCCATACATCACCTCGTACCATTGCCAGTCGATGACGGGTCCGCCGGCCACGCCTACCTTAAATACATCGGGATAGTTGGTCATGAGCGAGATGGTCATAAATCCACCGAAAGACCATCCATGTACACCCAGGCGATTCATATCCACGTATGGCAGGGTCTTCAGGAATTCCACGCCTTGCATCTGGTCTTGCATCTCTATCTGTCCCAGTTGGCGGAAAGTGACCTGCTCGAAATCGCGTCCGCGAAACTCGCTGCCGCGGTTGTCGAGCACGAAGACGATATAGCCTTTCTGTGCCATATAGGTCTCCCATGAGCGGCTATACCAGTGCCAGGATGCCTCAATGCTATGGGCATGCGGGCCGCCGTAGACGTAGACCACGGTGGGGTACTTAGCCTCACCCCCTACCCCTCTCGCAAGGAGAGGGGAGTGGTTACCTTTGTTGTCTAAAGGAAGTTGGTCGTAGAGTTCGCGAGGAATGACCATGCGGTAGTAGAGGTCGGTCACGCCGTCGGCAGCCTTGATGGTGCCGCTCAGGAACCCAGGCTGCTGGTAGTCCTTCCACGGGTCGGGGGATACTAAGAGGTGAGAGGTGAGAGGTGAGGGGTGAGAGGTGAGAGATGAGGGGTGAGAGGATAGTCTTACCACGTCGATGGCGTTGGGAATGGTGGGAGTGGACCATTTGTCGTAGAGCAGGGTGCCTGATGTGGAGAGGATAGCGCGATGCACGCCCTCGCCGTTGTCGAGCGGAATGCGCTTGAGGCTCTTGAGGTTGACGGCATAGAGATTGCGCTGCAAGGGGTGCTTCTCGTTGGAGGCAATAATGATGCTTTTTTCTTTCTGGTTAAAGCCCAGCACATCGAGCACCTCCCAAGGGCCTTTGGTGATTTGGCTCACCAGTTCTCCTTTTATATTATATAGGTATAGGTGGTTGTAGCCGTCGCGCTGGCTCTGCATGATGAAGAGGCTGTTGTCCCAGGGCAAGAACAGTATGGGATGCTGCGGCTCTACGTATTTGTCGCTGGTCTCGCGGTAGAGTTCCTGCAGGCGTTGGCCCGTCGTGGCATCGTAACTGACGAGGCGGCAGTCGTTCTGGTCGCGGTTGAGTTCGAAGATGTAGACGGTTTTCGAGTCGGGACTCCAGGAAATGTTGGTGAAATAAACGGCCCCCCCTACGGCCCCCGAGGGGGCTTCTATAGTTTTGAGGGCAGGGTCTGTTGTAGCCCCCTCGGGGGCTGAAAAGGGGGCTTTGGGGGTCTGCAGGTAGATGGTGCTGCGGGTGTGAAGGTCGTAGATGCCGATGGTGACCACGTGGGTGTTGGTGCCGGCCATTGGATATTTGTCGGGCTCCATTTCGGCAATGAGGGATGAAGCATTGTCCTGCGAATAAGACGGCAGAGGAGGTATGTTGACCTGCGGATAGTCGGTCACCATGCTTTGATCCATGCGATAGAAGGCCAGCCGCATGCCGTCGGGGCTCCAGAAGGTGCCTTTCTCTATGCCCCACTCATTGCGGTGAACCGACTCGCCGTAGACAATTTCGCGCGAGCCGTCGGTGGTGAGTTGCTGCTTGCTGCCTTGGCCATCGACCACGAACAGTTGGTCGTTATCTTTGTAAACGGTGGCTTTTGACGCCATATTCCATTCGTTGCATTGGTGGCCGGAGATGCTGTCCTGCCATACAATCTGCTTTTTCTTGAAGTCGAGCAGGATGACAGACTTCTTGAATCCGAGCAGCACAAGAGGCTGGTTGGGGTATGGGAAGGTAGCGTTCGTCAGGTGACGCACACAATGGTCGTCGTCGCTGCCTGCCCATTGGTTGACCTCGTCGAGGGTGAACAACATGCTTTCCTTGCCCGTCTTGGCATCAATGAGTTTACATTCCTCCACGTCGGTGCGCACCAGTTGATCGCCCCACCACGTGAGGAACATGTTCTTGGGCCTCAGGTTATGGAAGTTGGTACCGCCGAAGTTGAGGTCTTCCAGTGTGAACAGTTTCTGTGCAGAAATATGAAGTGCCATTGCTGTTAAAAGCAAAATGGACGCAACATAGTGCGCCCATAGTCTTGAGTTATTCGTCATTATCGTTTAATCGTTTGTTACGTTTGCCTCCGCTACGGTCGAAGCGCTCATGTCTGCCGCGGTTCTTGTTGGGTTTCCAAGAATCCTTAGAGTCTTTGGAATCCCTTAAATATCTATGTTCTTTTGGTTCTCTGGATTCTCTTGGGGGTCTGACCTTTCTGGGTTCTATCTCCACGTCGTGGCGGTGGAAGGTGAACGAGCGGATGTCGGCTCCCTCGTTCTCTTCCTGTTCGTCGAGGCGCTGCTTGAACTCGCGGTTTTTCTTGAAACGGTGCTTCTCGGCCATCTGCCGTTTCTCGTCCTCAGTCTTTACGCTGCCACCCTCGCTGCGGAAGTTCTTCAGTTTGCCGTCGAAAATCTGATACTTGCGGAACTCGCATTCCAGCGAACCGTTGTAGACGGAAATCTTGATGGATGGCTTCAGTCCTATCTGGTCGAAACATTCCTCGCGATAGGAGAGAATCCAAGCATCGTTGTTGAGGAACTGATGCTTCAGTCTCTCGCCAATCATGCGGTAGGTATCCAGCAGGTTGGGCGTAGAGATACGCTCGCCGTAGGGCGGGTTGCATATCAGGATGCTCTTGTTCTTAGGTTGTGTGAAGTCCTTGAAGTCCTGCTGTTCGACGGTGATGTCGGCCGAGAGGCCAGCGGCCTTGATATTCAGTCGTGCGGTGTTCACGGCCTTCATATCGATGTCGTAGCCATAGATATGATGGTTGAACTCGCGTTCCTTCGAGTCATCGTTGTATATCTCGTCGAATAGTTCGGCATCGAAGTCGGGCCATTTCTCAAAGGCGTATTCCTTGCGGAACAGTCCTGGTGCCATGTTGCGTGCAATAAGGGCAGCCTCGACGAGCAGGGTGCCTGAGCCACACATAGGGTCTATGAAGTCCGTGTCGCCTTGCCAGCCGGTCATCAGTATCATGCCAGCCGCAAGCACCTCGTTGAGCGGTGCCTCTACGCTTTCCTGTCGGTAGCCGCGCCTGTGGAGCGATTCGCCGCTGGAGTCGAGACACAGGGTACACTCGCTCTTGCCCGGAGCCACGTCGGCAATATGGATATGCAGCCGGAGGTCGGGGTTAGCCACCGAAATATTCGGCCGTCCACCCGTGCGCTCCTTAAACTGGTCGACGATGGCGTCCTTTACTTTATAACTGACAAACTTGGAGTGGCGGAACTCATCCGAGAACACCACGGCATCGACAGCAAACGTACTATTGTTGTCTAAATACTGACTCCAGTCAATCTTTTTGATTCCTTCATAGACATCGTCGGCACTCTGTGCCTTGAAGCGTTGGATGGGTTTCAGTATCTTGATGGCCGTATGCAGCGCGAAGTTTGCCCGGTACATCATTTCCTTGTCACCCGTAAACGACACCATGCGTCTACCTATTACTACGTTGTTGGCTCCCAGTTGGGTCAACTCCTTCGCCAGCACAGGTTCCAAGCCCATGAAAGTTTTGGCGATTAATTCGAATTCGTTTTCCATTTTTTGATGATTTCGCCTGCAAAGGTACGATTAAGCGCGCATATAACAAAATTAATTGCGATTTATTTTTGTGTTTCGAATTATTTTTGTACTTTTGCACCTACTAACTATGCACCAGTATATATCACATATCGTTCTTAATGTGCAGTTCCTGGAGTTGTTGCCTCAGGTATTGCTAACAATCCTGTCTGTAGTCCTCATAGTCCTGATATGGGTACAAGTACGCAGCGGAAAGCGGCTTCGTTCTGAACTGCAACTGCTGGAGAAAATGGGCAAGCACAATATTGAATACGAATTTGTGCTGGGTGTCATGCGCTTGTCTATCTGGCATCTCGACACCAAAACGGGTAAGTTAACCTTTGAACAGGACTTCCGCGAGAAAGGCAACAAGTATTTCGCCAACGTAGACGGCAAGTCGGTAGACGAGAGCGTGACAGAACTCGACCCGCGTGACGAGGCACGTGTAAGCAAGGCTTTGGCCGACCTTTGCGAGGGCCGTAAAGAGAGTTATCGTGAGACCTACCGCGTAAAAGTGCCCTATAATAATTCGGTGTACTGGGAAGAGAGTTATGCAACCATTGCCGAGCGCGATGCTGACGGCAAGCCTACGAAGATAGTGGGCACGACGATGCGCATCGACGACCGCAAGACTATGGAGGAAGCATTGGTACAGGCGCGTAACCGTGCTGAAGAGAGCGACCGCCTGAAGACGGCCTTCATTGCCAATATAAGCCATGAAATCCGTACCCCGCTGAATGCCATCGTAGGTTTCACCAGCGTGTTGCCCGACATTGATGATGCTGCCGAGCGTAAGAGCCTGCTTGACTTGATTCAAGAGAATACACAGAAATTGCTGCGCATCGTAGACGACGTGGTGAATATATCCAAGATTGAGTCGGGCAAGGAAGAATTGGTGATGACGGCTTTCGACCTGAACCTGCTGCTCGACGGCAATGCATCACGCTATCAAGAGGAAGCCAAAGACGCAGTAGAGTTGACCACCAGTTTCCCGCTGGAATCGCTGACCATAACCACCGACTACAGCCGTCTGGAGGAAATCATGAAGCACCTGCTTTCCAATGCCACCAAGTTTACGGCCCAAGGTTCCATCGTAGTGGGCTACGACAAACCCGTAGATGGTAAAGTCACTATCTGGGTGCGCGATACAGGCAAGGGCATACCAGAGGATAAACTGGAACAGGTATTCGAGCGTTTCTTCAAGGTCGACGAGTTTATTCCCGGTGCAGGTCTCGGATTGAGTCTCTGTCGTGTGATGGCTTTCAGTCTGGGCGGCAATGTCACGGTAGAGTCGAAACTTGGCGAGGGCTCTACGTTTAAAGTGGAAATACCTATTCAGTAATCCTTGTTTATGAGGTATGCCATTATTGCTGCAGGCGAGGGTTCGCGACTGGCGCAGGAGGGTATCAGCGTGGCCAAGCCACTGGTAGAGATAGGCGGTGAAACGCTTATCGACCGGCTAATCAGAATATTCATGGACAACGGCGCTACTGACATCGTCGTAGTGTGCAACGACCTGTCGCCGCAAGTGAGCCGTCATCTGGAGGCGTTACAGCAGCAAGGCAGGGTGCCGCTTCGTTATCTTGTCAGGACGACGCCCAGTTCGATGCACTCTCTGGCTGCGCTCAGTCCCTGGTTAGAAGGTGAGCCCTTTATACTGACTACTGTAGACACCATCTTCAGCGAGGAAGAGTTCTCCGATTATGTGAAAGCGTTTCAGAGACTTCTGACAAATTGCGGGGCCGACGGGCTGATGGGGGTTACCGACTATATCGACGACGAGAAGCCCCTATATGTAGAAACCGACAACAACGACACGATTACGGCCTTTTTGGATGCCTGCGACCATCCTCGATACATTAGTGCCGGCATCTATGGCCTTACACCCCGTGCCTTGATAACCCTTCAACGCTGCATGGAGCGTGGTGAGAGCCGCATGCGCAACTTCCAGCGGGCCTTGATTGCCGATGGTTTGCGCCTCAAGGCTTTCCCCTTTACAGATGTTCTCGACATCGACCACGTAAGCGATATTAAGAAAGCACAGCGCGCAGCCACTCCCCTCCCTCAAGGGACACATCACGCAGCCACTCCCCTCCCTCAAGGGACACATCACGCAGCCACTCCCCTCCCTTCAAGGGGAGGGGTCGGGGGTGGGGTCTGTATCATCTTCCGCGCCCCCCGTTTCTCCCCCCACTCCGTCGAGAAAGACCGTCTGATCCTTCAGGAGGTCATCAACCGACTACCTAAACATGCCGTTTCAACCTTGGAAACATATTGTTTTGACGAAGCAAACATGGTGCTTCCACCCTCCAAACCATATACTTTCATACTGTCAATGGGTCGCCTGCCCGAGACGCTCGAATGGCTTCGCCGCCAGTCTTGCCCCGTCATCAATAGCCCCGAGGCGGTGGCTCGCTGTTGTCAGCGTAGTGTACTGACCCAAATCATGGCCGAGACAGGCATACCCGTCCCCCCAACAGAAGGCACCTCCGGCTACTGGCTGAAACGCGGCGATGCCTGTGCGCAGACAGCCGACGATGTGGTTTACTGCTGCAACCGCGAGGAACTCTTGTTGCAGCAGTCGCGTTTTGTTGCCCGAGGCATCACCGACTATGTGGTGCAGGCTAATATGCCTGGCGACGTGGTGAAGTTTTACGGCGTGCGCGGTACGCCGTTCTTCCGTTTCTTCTATCCTGCCGACGATGGCGATACGAAGTTTGACCATGAGCACCAAAACGGGCCTGCCCATCATTATGCCTTTGATGCCGACAGCCTCAAAGCCGATGCAAGTCGGCTGGCCAATGCCGTAGGGCTGGATGTCTATGGGGGCGACTGCATAGTGAGGGCTGACGGCAGTTATTGCATCATCGACTTCAACGACTGGCCCAGTTTCTCCCGTTGCCGCGAGGAGGCCGCCGAGGCCATCGTTCAGTTTATAGTTAATACTTTATAGTTAATTTCTTGTAATATAATAGTTTATAGTTGTGGAAAAGACCTTCAAACAACTGCTGCAGGAATCCTTTAAGTCGAACGATACAGAAGAGACGCTCGACGTATATTTCACCCGTCCCATCGGACTGGTGTTTGCCCTGATGTGGATAAAGATAGGTGTGACGCCCAATTTCGTCACCATCCTCAGCATGTTCCTTGGGGCGGGGGCGGGCTTTTGCTTCTATCATACCGAACTATGGTGGAACGTTGCCGGAGTAGCCCTGCTGATGCTCGCCAACTTCTGCGACTCTACCGACGGGCAGATGGCTCGCCTGACCAATCACAAGACCATGATAGGCCGCATGCTCGACGGCTTTGCCAGCGATGTGTGGTTCTTCTGCTGCTATCTCGGCATAGCCCTGCGCCTTTGGAACGAGCCTATCCCCTTTATCTCTTCCCCCTCTCACTGGGGCATCCTTGGTTTCCTGCTTTGCAGTTATGCCGGCTTCTACTGGCACGCCCGCCAGTGTCAGTTGGCCGACTACTACCGGCAGATACACCTCTATTTTATTAAGGGCGAGGCGGGCAGCGAACTCAACAGTTATGCCGCCGAGCAAGCCATCTACGACAGTCTGCCCAAGCAGGGAGCGTTCTGGGAGCGCGTGTTCCACTATTTCTATCGCGGCTGGTGCAAGAAGCAGGAGAAGAACACGCCCGAGTTTCAGCGTTTCTTCCGTCAGGTCAAGGCCAAATATCCCAATGCGGCCGATATGCCAGCCTCTCTGCGCGAGGAGTTTAGGCAGAAGAGCCTCCCCTTGATGTGGATGACCAATGTGCTGACCCACAACACCCGTGCCACGGTGCTTTATATCGCCTGCCTCATCAACCTGCCGTGGATATACCCCGTGTTCGAGATTACCGTGCTTGCCGCCCTTTATTATTACATGAAGTACCGCCACGAGACGATGTGTAAGACGCTTACCTCTTTTCTTTAGTTACAAGAGGAAAGGCAATCTATGTCAATATTTGCAGGGGTAGAAAAGAAATAATTCGAATTTTATTCTGTTTTTAGGGAAATATTGATTAACTTTGCAGCCGTATTTTAAAATATAACTATATGAAAATTAAAGCAGACTATGTGAATGCTCCGCAATGGAGAGAGTTGACAGTAAAATCTCGTCTTCCCGAGGAACTGAAATGCCTCGACGAGATTGCTCACAATCTGTGGTGGGTGTGGAACTATGAGGCCCGCGACCTTTTCCGCGACCTCGACCCCGAACTCTATCACGATGTGAAACACAACCCCGTGATGCTCCTCGAGCGTCTCAGTTTCCAGCGCAAGGATGAGATTGTAAAGGATAAGGCTCTAATGAAGCGCATCAAGGCAGTCTATGACTTGTTCTGTGCCTATATTAATGTGAAACCCGATGCCAACCGTCCATCTGTGGCTTATTTCTCAATGGAATATGGTATGCACTCGGCCCTGAAGATCTACAGCGGCGGTCTCGGTATGCTTGCCGGCGACTACCTGAAGGAGGCCAGCGACTCTAACGTTGACATGTGTGCCATCGGTTTCCTCTATCGCTTCGGCTATTTTACCCAGAGCCTCTCTATGGACGGCCAGCAGATAGCCAACTACGAAGCCCAGAACTTCAATTCGCTGCCTATTGAGCGCCAACTCGACGAGGATGGCCAGCCAATGGTGGTCGATGTGCCCTATATGAACTATATCGTGCATGCCTATATCTGGCGTGTCAACGTAGGTCGCATCAAACTCTATCTGCTCGATACCGACAATGAGTTGAACTCTGAGTTCGACCGTCCCATCACCCACTCACTCTACGGCGGCGACTGGGAGAACCGCCTGAAGCAGGAAATCCTGCTGGGTATCGGCGGTGTGCTGACCCTCAAGAAACTCGGCATTAAGAAGGAGATTTACCATTGCAACGAAGGCCACGCAGCACTCTGCAACCTGCAGCGCCTGTGCGACTATATCGAGGAAGGGCTCACCTTCAACCAGGCTATGGAACTGGTGCGTGCCAGCGGCCTCTATACCGTTCACACACCTGTGCCAGCCGGCCACGACTACTTCGACGAAGGACTCTTCGGCAAGTACATGGGCGGCTATCCCCAGAAACTGGGTATTTCTTGGGATGAGTTCATCGGCATGGGTCGTACCAATCCCGACGACCACGGCGAGA